>ENA-OSAE01000016-OSAE01000016.1-marine-sediment-metagenome-genome-assembly--contig:-NODE-16-length-133912-cov-840.004848_pt1 | contig 133912 bp, 141 predicted proteins | sample MGYA00237870_ERZ529317 | MGnify/ENA primary metagenome ERZ529317 (study PRJEB26369, sample SAMN03142812) | marine sediment metagenome | biome: marine; feature: borehole; material: sediment... | reverse complement strand
CAAAGGCTTTTCTTTCCTTCGCGTATTGGAGGGCTCTCTCGTAGGCTCCTACAGCCATACCAAGCTGAATTGAACCAACAAGAATCCTGCTTTCGTTGAAAAATCTCATAAGCTGGTAGAATCCAAAGTTCTCCATACCGATGAGGTTTTTCTGGGGGATGAAGACATTCTTAAAGTAAAGTTCGGATGTGTCATGGCAGTGAAGACCCATTTTTTTGATTGGCTTTGTTTCGAAGCCGTCCATTCCTTTCTCAACTACAATAGCGGAAAAACCTTTGTATGCTGGTTTTGCTGCTAAATCTGTTCTTGCTATCACCACAACCCAGTCAGAGATACCTCCATTTGTTATGAAGGTTTTTGAACCATTGAGGATGTATCCACCATCGGCTTTCTCTGCCTTTGTTTTTATTGCGTTGACATCACTTCCAGCTTCTGGCTCAGTTATTGCAATGGCAGATGTTGTTTTACCTTCTACCACTGGTCTTAAAAACCGCTCCTTCTGTTCATCTGTTCCAAAGTATTTTATCATCGGACAGCCGAGTACTGAGGCAGCTATCGCTGAACCTATCCCACTGTCTGCTCTTGTGAGTTCTTCTCCAATAATAGGAATAGATATGAAGTCAAGATCGGCTCCTCCATACTCTTCTGGCAGATCAGCTCCAACAAAACCAAGTTTAGCGGCTTTTCTAAAAATTTCCCATGGATACTCTCCTTTTTCGTCATATTCTCTGCCATAGGGCATGATTTCCTTCTCAGCAAACTCTCTCACAGCATCTCTCAGCATTCTCTGTTCCTCATTCAATGAAAAGTCCATACTGACACCCCATTGAGAGTAATCCTGAGAATATTTAACTATTTCGTTATATTCGCATTAATATACTGAAAGTTTTCGATAAACAAGAATTTGATATCAGGTAGTTTACTGGAAAAAAGAAAATTTTAGGGAATTTATAAATCAAATTAGTATATCTTCGATAAATGAAATTTTGTTTCAAAACAGAGTAATTTTAAAACCAGTTATGGCAACCGGAGAATTTATATAGCTCCTATTCAATATAGTGGTTGCAAGAGGAGAAATCAGGATTAAAGGGGTAGAAATCAGATTCTGATTGATTGGCACATTCAAAAATATAGTTCAAGAGGTGATTTTCATGTTTGGGGGATACAGGCTCAAGCTCAGACTTTCAAAATCGATTTTGGCATCAAATCACTTTTGAGAAACTTTTAGGAGGTGATTTTTATGGATTGGGTTGATGAGTTACGCAGGAATATCACGGATGTTGATGAACTTTTGAAAAATCTGAACCTTTCCGAGGAAGAGATCGAGAAGATGAGAGAAGTAGTTGAGATACATCCAATGTCAGTCTCACGATACTATCTCTCATTAATTGACTGGAACAACCCCGATGATCCAATAAGGAAGATGGCGATACCCTCTATCGAAGAACTTGATGTTTCGGGGGATTATGATACCAGTGGTGAGAAGTTCAACACAAAACTTCCTGGATTGCAGCACAAATACGATCAGACAGCTTTGATACTTGCAACAAATGCATGTGCAATGTACTGCAGACACTGCTTCAGAAAGAGGCTTGTCGGGATTCCAACAGATGAAACCTTGAATAGGCTCGATTCGGCAGTTGAATATATCAAAGATCACAGAGAGATAAACAATGTTCTTGTGAGTGGGGGTGACCCGTTTCTTTTACCAACAGAAGTTATTGAGGAGTTCCTCTCAAAGCTCACAGAAATACCCCATATTGATTTTGTTCGCTTTGGAACGAGAACTCCTGTAACTTTTCCTGACAGAATTCTGATGGACTCTGAATTACCAGAGGTTCTCAGGAAATACTCGAGAAAAGATAAGAGGGTTTATGTTGTTACTCAGTTCAATCATCCACGGGAGATTACTGAAAAATCAATAGCTGCAATTGACAGTCTTATCAATGCCAATACTATTGTCAGCAATCAAACAGTTTTGTTAAAGGGTGTTAATGACTCTCCAGAGGTTCTTGCAGATCTGACAAACAGTATAAACAGGATTGGTGTTATACCCTACTATATTTTCCAGTGCAGGCCCGTTAAAAGAGTTAAACACCACTTTCAGGTGTCTCTTTACGATGGTTACAGAATAGTTGAGGAGGCGAAAAAGTACCTCAATGGACACAGCAAAAGACTCAGATATATAATGTCCCATGTTACGGGAAAGATAGAAATTTTGGGAGTTATTGACGATTACATGTACTTCAAATATCATCAGGCAAAGAATGAGGAAGACATTGGTAGAATGTTCAGGAAAAAACTTAATGTGAATGCTGCATGGCTTGATGATTTTGAGTAGGATTCTATTCTGGAAACCAGAAAATTTTTTATACTTTTTTACATGAATTCAGAATATGAAATCGCTTGATGACAACCTAAATGTGAAAATAATAGAAGGTGTTCTTACATCCAAAACACAGGATGAGATTGCTGAAGAGTTGAATGTGTCTACAAAAACAATTTACAACCGGATGAGGATTCTTGAGAATCAGGGAATACTCAAGGAAGTAAAAAAAGGTGTATGGAAAGTTGATTATGCTAGGATCGGAATGGATAACATAGGCGTTGTACTTCTTGGAATTCACAACGACAGGAGTGGGATGGATAAACTCATCGAGCATCTTAAGAAGCTGGATTATGTTGAAAATGTCTTTGAGATCATAGGGAGTGAGTACAACTTATGCGTTATTGTCAGGTTCAGAGGACTGGAGGAGGCTATCAACGAGAGTAGCAAGTTCCAGGCTTGGCTGAACAAAAGAGGGATAAGAGTTGACAGGTTCAACGCTTTCATCAGCGGAAAAACTCACAAAGATCACAGGAGAACTAAACTTTAGCCAGTCTGAATAAAAACGCAAAATTTTTAATAAAAAAATCTGAAATTCACGCATGGATCCTGCAACACTTAGTTCTGTGATAGAGAAATTTATCAGACCCCAATCCTTCCCTGTTGGATTTAAATTTGTCAAAGCGAGAGATGAAGTGCCCGAGAAAACAAGATTTGTCCCGGATATAACAATTTGTCAGGCTTATAATCTTGCGAGGAAGTATGGCTGGACGGTTTTCTTCGGGATTGAGACCACATGTCCTTTGGGAGTTGTCTCTTTTGGCTTTGCAGAGCCTGATGAGTTATACACTTCAGGAAAACTGGCATACGATGCTGGGTATGCAGAGAACATGGAAGTCGCACCCCTGTTTGAAGAAGTCATTCCAAAACTTCAAGAGAGATTTGAGGGGTGTATTGTAGCTCCTCTCAGCAGAATGAAAGAGGTTGACTTTGTTGCAGTTTATGGCACTCCTGCTCAGATTCTCAGGCTTATTCATGCAGTACTTCACAGCAGGGGTGGAGGTCTTGAAACGAGAATAAGGGGTAGGGGAGCCTGCAGTGAACTTCTTGAAGCATATATCGATGGGGAACCAAAATTCGTACTTCCGTGCTATGGAGACAGGTTATTTGGACTAACACAGGACTCAGAAGTGGCTTTCTCTTTCCCCTTTTCCATGGCTGAAGAGATAGCTGAGAACTTAGAAAAGACCCATAGAAGAGGGATAAGATATCCGATACCCTCTACAGCGCTGAGACTTAAACTTCCAATGATAAAGAGTTATGAGGAAAGCCTCTCAAAAATGAGGGAGAGGAAGTGAATTAAACTGGGGGCTATTCAAGAGCCATCCTGATGAAGTACTCGTGGACTCTTGTATCATCTGTTAGCTCGGGGTGGAAAGCAAGAGCCAGAGAATTTTCCTGTCTGGCAGCAACAATAAAATCTCCATATTTCGCAAGAACCTCTACTTTGTTTCCCACTTTCGTTATAACTGGAGCCCTGATGAAAACAGCTTCGTACTCTCCAATTCCTTTTACATGTAGCAGTGTCTGGAAGCTCTCCCTCTGCCTTCCAAAAGCGTTTCTCCTCACCCAAGTATCCATCAGTCCAAGAAGCTTTGTCTCAGTTCTCTCAACCTGTTCATCTCCATGCTTTGAAAGGAGTATCAGTCCTGCACATGTACCCATCACGGGTTTACCGTCTTCAGCGAGCTGGAGAATCTCTTCAGAAATACCTTCTCTGAATATCAGTTTGCTTATTGTAGTACTTTCTCCCCCCGGGATGATTGCTGCATCACTCTCAGAAACAATCCCTTTTTTTCTTGTTGCAACGGCTTCTCCCTTAACTCCAGCTCTTTCAAATGCTTTTTTCAATGAGAGGACATGTTCTTCAACATCACCCTGAACACCAACAACCGCAATTCGCATCATCTTGAGTCTTTTAATTTAAGTAAAAAATTTAAACTCCTCTCGTCTCCATTCTTTCACTCTCTTCAAGCTTGAAAACATCAAGTCCTTTCATCGCCTCTCCAAGTCCCTTGCTTACCTCTGCTACTACAGATGGGTCGTCATAATGCTGGACAGCCTCAACTATTGCCTTTGCATACTCTGGCGGATTGGAAGACTTGAAAATTCCCGAACCAACGAAAACACCATCCATACCAAGCTGCATCATGAATGCTGCATCAGCAGGTGTCGCAACTCCTCCTGCAGCAAAGTTCACAACAGGAAGACGCTGCATATCTCTTATTTCCAGCAATATTTTGTAAATTTCATCTGTTATCTCTATGAAAGAATACTCTTCAAAAACTATATCGTCCTTTGAGAATCTGTCAATGCCCTGTTCTTCTCTTATTGAATCAATCAGTCTTCTGTATGCAGTAGCATACTTCTCAGCAACATTCACTATATCAGGTTCATCCATGTTCTGGAGCTCTTTAATTGCTCTGTTGATGAGTCTTATATGCTTTACAGCCTCGACAACATTTCCCGTGCCAGCTTCTCCCTTTGTTCTTATCATTGCTGCACCTTCAAAAATCCTTCTACATGCCTCACCAAGGCTTCTCGCCCCACAGACAAAGGGGACAACGAATTTCTTTTTATCGATGTGGAAGAATACGTCTGCAGGAGTTAAAACCTCACTTTCGTCAATCATATCCACTCCAAGGGATTCAAGAGCTCTTGCCTCTGCAACATGACCAATTCTGCACTTTGCCATGACGGGAATTGTAACAGCCTCTATTATCTCCTGGATTTTGACAGGGTCAGCCATTCTTGCCACTCCACCTGCCTCCCTTATGTCGGCAGGAACTTTGTGGAGTGCCATTACAGCTACAGCTCCAGCCTCCTCAGCTATAGCTGCCTGTTCGGCATTGGTAACATCCATTATTACCCCGCCTTTCTGCATTTTTGCAAAACCTCTCTTAATCAGGTCTGTCCCGTATCTGAGTTTTTCAAGGTCTACTGGTGGCAATTTTATCACCTGCTTGAAGTTCGGCAATTCGATATTTAATTTCTTTGCTGTTCCATTCATTTTATTGAACAGAAAGTTTAAGGAGTGCATGAGATAATACATTAAAACAGAGTATTATTCAAAATATTCAGGTGGGTGAAAAGAATGGAAAATCTGCTGGTCTCATCAGTTGAAGGAAAATCTGGGAAGAGTACACTGATAATTGCTCTTGCCTCAATCCTTAAAGAGAAAGGTTACAGAGTGGGATACTTCAAACCTTTTGGAAGCTCACCGGAATACTTTGAGGGAGAGATCGTTGATGGTGATGCCCTGAACACATCCCGTCTTCTGGGAATTGAAGATGAGATAAGGGATGTATGCCCTATTGTGCTCGAAGTACCCTATGCAGAGTTTGTGAACATTGCACATTCGGAAGACCTCAAAAATTTGATAAAAAAATCCTATGAAAGGATCTCATCTGGAAAGGATGTGGTATTGATAGAAGGCTCAATTGATTATAGAATTGGTTCTGCGGTAGGTTTGGGAGACATTGCAATATCTGAAATGCTGAATGCTAAGGTTCTCCTGGCTGTAAAGTACTCCAATGATTTTGTGATTGATAAGATATTAGCTGCAAAGGATCTCTTTGGCGAGAGGTTGAAGTTCATAATTTTCAACAAGCTCTCAGGATACAAGCGATCATACATAGATGGAGTTGCAAGCAGTGTGATGAAGAAGAGCGGTATTGAACTTGTAGGTGTTATTCCAAGAGACCCGATAATTGGAGGACTTTTTGTGGACGAAATCAGGGAGAACCTGCATGGGGAGTATCTGGTTGAGCCTGATGAAAAAATAATAATTGAAAACATTATTGTTGGTGCCATGTCTCCGAACAGTGCTATCGAATTTTTCAGAAAAACCAGAAATGCTGCACTCGTCACAGGAGGAGATAGAGCTGACCTTCAGGTTGTTGCCATGGAGATTCCAAACATTAGAATGATAATTCTGACAGGAAATCTGAAGCCTTCAAGATTTATACTTGAGAGAGCGGAAAAGAACAAAGTCCCGGTTCTTCTGGTAAGTGAGGATACTCTCACAACGACTGAAAGGTTAGAGAAAATGTTTGAAGAAGCAAGAATAAGTGGGGAGGTTAAATTAAACAGGGCTATTGAGCTCTTTGAGAGTTTCGTCAATGTTGAATTTCTGGTTGGTAGTTTGTTTGACTCCACAGATCAACATAGTTAAATATATTTCATTCATCCATCTTTCATGGAAATGAGGAAACTGGCAGGCTTGATGATAGCATCAGGACTGATTCTTCTTTTCATCTCATTCTCAACAGAAAGCCAGAATATAGATTGGAAAACATATGGAGAGGGCATTCAGTTATCAAAAAGTACGGGAAAACCAGTCTTTCTGTATCTCTATTCGGAAACATGTTCTGTATGCAGGTTGATGAGTTCTCAGGTTCTGTCTGATTCCACGGTATCGGCAAAAATTGATCAGGAGTTTATTCCAGTAAGGGTTGATGTCAATGCAGATACTGATGTCGTAAGAAAGTTCATTTTTGTTTTCAAAGAGAAAGGGGAAGACTTTGTTGTTCCCACTTTTGTAATTATGGATTCAGATGAAAACATAATCAGGATTAAATCAGGTTATATACCAAAAGAAGACTTTTTAATATTTATCTCATGATATAATAAAATAGGAAGGCTGGACAGAGCTGGACAGATTTTAAATACAGAAAGAGGGATGTGTAACTCATGGTAGAATGGGTCAGAGATAGAGGTTTGTCGATGAGAATGCTAATGACAATGTTCCTGCTTGTGTTAGTTTACCTTATCTTCCTTACTGTGCTCTATACGATTGGAGTTGGATACATGGGGCTGTTACTTTTTGCAGGGGGCTTTATTCTGCTTCAGTACTACTTCTCGGATAAACTTGTCCTGTATACAAGTGGTGCAAAGGTTGTAGATGAGAATGAAGCTCCAGAACTCTATTCCATGGTTAGAGAGCTCAGCATGAATGCTGGATTGCCAATGCCGAGAGTTGCAATTGTAGACACTCCTGTTCCAAATGCCTTTGCAACTGGAAGAAATCCACAAAATGCTGTTGTTGCTGTTACAACTGGCTTGTTGAGAACACTGAATTATGAAGAGCTGAAGGCGGTTATAGGGCATGAACTGAGTCATGTAAAGAATAGAGATGTTGCGGTAATCACAATAGCAAGCTTTCTCTCCACGGTTGCATGGTTTGTAATGAGATGGGCAATGTTTGCCGGAATGTTTGGAGACAGGAGAGACAATACCTCTACAAATATAATAATACTTGCAGTCTCAGCTCTTGTATGGTTTATAAGCTTCCTTCTCATCAGAGCACTCAGCAGATACAGAGAATATGCTGCAGATTTAGGAAGTGCATACCTCACAAGAAATCCTGAAGCACTCATATCCGCTTTGATGAAAATATCTGGTAAAATGGAGAGAATAAGTCCTCAATACAAGAAAGAGGCAGAGGGATTGAACGCTTTCTATATTATTCCAGCACTATCTGGTGAGTCTCTGCTTTCTCTGTTCTCAACTCACCCTCCGGTTGAGAAGAGAGTTGAGAGACTCCAGAAAATTTCTGCTGAGCTTGGCATATACTGATTCTACTGAACAAAGACATTTTATATTTTAACATCTTTAATATTTTTAGCCAGGAGGATATGACTATGAAAAGGAAGCTAAGGAGGGAGTTTTTAAATTCTGTTGATCTGCCACTTTTTGTTGAGATAGGTGAAGGACCAAGAAAGTATGTGGGCGATATTATCGAGAATCTTGAACTCTCAAGCGTGTTTCTCATAACCGGAAAAACATCTTACGATCTCGTAGCTGTGAAGATAAAGGAGAGGATAGAGGAATTTCTTGCAGGAATTCACTTTGTACAGGGAAATGGTATGGAAGAGGTTAGAAACTTGGTTGTTGATATGGGTTACAAGGACATCGATGGAGTTATGGGAATAGGTGGTGGCAGAGTACTTGATATTGCCAAAGTTTTTGCATCAGAATTTAATATTCCTTTCATAAGTGTTCCGACCGTAGCTTCACATGATGGGATAGCTTCTCCAATTGCGAGCTTCAAGGAGGGTGGAAAGCCAGTTTCAGTTACTGCAAAACCTCCCGCTGCGGTTATAGCTGATCTGGTAATTCTGAGACACAGTCCTATAAGACTGCTGAGGTCAGGTTATGGTGATCTCATTTCAAATACAGTCGCTGTAAAGGACTGGCTTCTTTCGAGAGAAAAAACAGGAGAAGACTACAATGAGATTGCTGCGAGCATGGCTGTTATGCCTGCGAACCTTATGTTAACTTCAGCAAAGAAACTCGATCTGAAACAGATGAGCCACCTCACAATGCTTGTGAGGGGTTTAATTCTGAGTGGTGTGGCTATTTCAATTGTAGGTACCAGCAGACCTGCAAGCGGATCTGAGCACAAGTTCAGTCATGCTCTGGATTTTCTTGGACTTGGAAATGGTACTCATGGTGAGCAGGTTGCCATAGGGTCGATAATAATGGAATACCTGCATGAGAAACATTATGGCTCTGGAAGCTGGGAATTGATGAAGCAATCTCTTGAAAGAATCCAGGCTCCCACAACAGCCAGAGAAATAGGCTTGGCAAGAGAAGATGTCATTAAAGCCCTTCTTTACGCCAAAAGACTCAGGAAAAAAAGATATACGATTCTCGAGGATATAAATCCTGGAAGAGAGGAGTTCGAAGTTGCTGTAACAAAAACAGGAGTAGCTTAACTCTTCTCATCAACCTGTCTGATTTCCACTTCCACGACATCTCCTACTTTCAAATCCATTATGTTGTAGTTTTCGTAATCAACCGTTATTACTGCGTCGTACTCTAAAGCCTCTTCCATTGCCTTTGCATAGGCTGAAGATACCTGCTTTCCGACCTCAATAATTTTCATCGGATCTGAAAGTAGAGATTCTGGCGAGGGAAGAGCCATAACATCTTTTTTCTGAACTTTCAGCCACAGCCTTACAGTTTCATCATCCTTCAGCTCAATTTTCATCACTCTGAATTTCATCTATTTATTTCGGCTGATGGGAAGAAATACTTTTTGTTATCTTTTCCTCATGTATTTTTGGATTAAGTAAGTCTCTCGGTGTTAAATAAGTCCAAGAAATTCAAGAGCCTCAACGACACCATCACCGTTCTTTTTTGATGTTATTATGTCTGCCCTTTCTTTCAGCCTTTTGTCAGCGTTTGAAACAGCTACACCTATACCTGCAGTTTCGATCAGGTCTATATCGTTCTCGGAATCACCTATGGCAACGAAATTCTCAACATCAACTCCAATCTCATTGGCGATGTAACGAAGTGCCTCTCCTTTACTGACTCTTGCATCAATTATGTGATAGGCAAAACCGGAGTCGATCAGCTTAATCCTGTTGAAACCCCCCTCAGAGAGAGTTTTTCTTGCCTCATCAAGTTCGAAATTCCTCCTGAGGCAAACTTCTGACTTTCTGTATTCTGCGTCAAGGAGTTCGATATCGTAGAATTTTCTGAGATATTCTACAGCTTGTAAACATTCTGCTATGTCTCCCAGTACAATGTCATCCCCGTCATAGGCGAATCTCACCACACCACCATTTTCACATATAACGATGTCAGAGACTCCTATCAGTTTTGCTGCTGCTCGAGCGAAGCAGGATATGTTTCCAGTTGCGAGAACAACAGGCACCTTCAATTTCCTTACAGCTTCAACTGCTGTGCAGTTAAGACTCCTGTCTCTATAAGTCAATGTACCATCAATATCGATTGCAACTCCTCTGATGTCAAAATCCATGGTGAAAAATTACTGGTGGTTAATAAATAATTCCTTGTTATTGTGGCAGTTTCTCAGTACTACTCAAGATCCACTCCTGAAATCCTCTGGAAATCCTCGCTTATTTCAGACCTTTTGAACTCAAGAACAAAAACACTCCCGTAAGGTATGTTATCTTCAACCCAGACATTTCCACCATATCTTTTCATTGTCTCCTTTACAAGGTAGAGACCGAGTCCCGATCTGCCTGTTGTCTCACCTTTGAAACTCTCCCTGAATATCATCTCTTTCAGACTATCAGGTATTCCTGGGCCGTTATCGGCTATTCTTACATAAATTTTATCGTCCTTTTCCTCCACCTTAATGTCGATCTCAACAACTTCCTTGTCGTTGTGGAATATTGCATTTTGGATTATATTGTGGAGAACTGAATTTATTGCACTATCTGCCTCGACATAGATATTTCTGGGAATTGAGTATGTGATTTTAGCGTCCTTGCTGAACTCCTGAATTCGCTTCGTGAGTATCATTGAGAGGTTTACTCCTACAAGTTCCCCAACTGAGAGCATTCTTTCAATCTCTTTCACATCTTTAATTGTTGAAAGAGCGTGATTAACCCTGTCATCTATTTTTTCCATAGCAGTTGCTATGTCAATATCCTCTCCCTCTTTTGCAAGATCAATATACATTCTGATAACGGCAATGTCATTCTGAACGTCGTGTCGGAGAATTTTGTTGAGAATTGTGAGGTACTCGTTTAGGTTCCTTACATTCTCCTCTGCTTCAATGAGATCAGAAACATCTCTCGCTATTCCTTCTACTCCTTTAAGTGTACTTCTCTCTATCCAGGGCCACATCAGTACATCCATGTGGAGCAAGTCACCTCTTTTTTTAATGATTCTCAATCTGAATTTCTCTCTGTTGCCCTTCAAAACGGAAGAGAATTTTTGATTCATTATCTTCCTATCTTCTCTTGCAACTAACCTGAGAAATCTGGTTCCGATTATATCTTCTTCTTCATACCCCAGCAAAACACCTATCTTCGAGTTGACATCAACAAATCTTCCCTCAATATCAAGCCTGAAAAGAAAGTCCTCTGCGTTTTCGAAGAACTTTTTGTATCCTGTTATGCTCTCGAGTTTCTGTCTGTATTCTAGGATTTCTCTTTCGAGGAGCTCTATAGATGGGAGCTCGAGGCTTGTAGAGTAAACTCTGTAAAAACCAAATAGGAGCGTAAGAAAAGCTAACTCCTCAAGCAGAGATGAAATATCTACAAGTGGAAATTCAAATCCTAAAAGCCTTCTGTAGAGAATCGAAGCCTGTGCCAGGAATAATAAAATAAGAGAAAGTTCTGCTGAAACCATCAGAGTTCTTGTAGCTCCCCGGTATACCGAGATGAAAAAGGAGTTTATGAATATCGCCATAAATATCAGAAGGGCAAGAATGAATACCATGGGTTCAGAGTAGAATTCCTGGAGTGTTATTGGTATGAATGGATAAAAGACTCCAATAACAAGTGCTGATGAAATTAGAAGAGCTAAAGCAATATCTTTTATTTTTAAATATTTCCACACAGCAGGATAGAGATAGGATCCAGCAGAAATCACAGGAATGAGAGCGAAGAGTTTCAGCGGTTCAGGATCATAATCAATTTTCAATACAACAAAATTTCCCGCAAAATGGTAGAGATTTATGAGAAAAGTCACAATTGTGAATAATGAGAAAGAAAGGGAGTAGTATCTTATTGATCCCTCAGTGTTCCAGTAAATAACTAAGGATATAAGAAAAACAAGAGAGGGAACAAAAACATAAAATGCAAATAGCTCAGCTAATTCTGAGCCAGGAAATTGCATTATATTTACTATGAGGACGAGAAATACAGCTGTAGTGAGTGCTGCATAAAATCCCCTGTCTCCCATTGGATCAAATAATAGGGATTGGTATATAAAAGTCACTATTAAATTATCATAATGATGAGTTTTATGGATTTGATGTATTCTTGATCTACCGAAATATTCAAGTAACAGATGTTTTAATGGAAATACATGGATGTTCGAGCCTTCTATGAAGTCATAAAACCGAAACAAACAACACTATTAATGATTACCTGTATGATCTCCTTTCTTGTTGCTTCAGGCTTCTCAACGAGCTTGATATTATTCTTGAAGGTTTTCACAGCAGTATCTCTTGCAGTGGCTGGGACAACAGCCCTCAATATGTGGCTTGACAGAGACATAGATATCCTGATGCCGAGAACTATGAGGAGACCCGTCCCCTCAGGTAGACTGTCTGCCAGAATCTGTGCAGTTTATGGTTCTATTCTCTTTATTATTGGGTTTATAGTAGGGTACACTATAAACATATATGTGCCAGTAATTCTTTTTCTTGGTCTATTTTTTGATATTGTGATTTATACAGTCCTTCTCAAAAGAAAAAACCCCTACTCGATTGCGCTTGGTGGACTTGCAGGAGCAATGCCCTCCTTAGCAGGCTGGACAGCAGCTAAGGGTTATCCTGACCTTGCAGGAATTATTGTTTCTGCAATAATATTGCTCTGGATTCCAGCCCACATCTGGTATCTCTCGATGTACTTTGAAGAAGATTATAGAAAAGCCGGGATACCGATGTTACCACTTGTTGTTGGAATGGAGAGAACATCATGGCTTATAGTCTTCAGCGTAGGGTTGATGTTGTTGATGGTATCCATGCTCTTCATCCTTCTCCCCTTCGGTCCGGCTTACCTCATTGCCTCTTTTCTGATAACACTTTACTTCTTTTACAGGGCGATTATCTTTGCGAGATCTCCTGACAGAATCGGAGCGAGGAAAATGTACAAACTTGCAAGCATGACACTCGGGATAATTTACTTCTCAATGATCCTTGGCTCTCTGTGGTGAATTTTATGAAAGCAGAAGAACTTGACAGGGCAAAAAAGCTTATACTCGATGAATGGAGAAGGGTTGTTTTTGGTGAATTCAAGCCTGCTGTGGAAGTTGGCGAGTATCTGAAGTCCTGTACTTCTAGGATTGTTTCGGGTATTGTAAAGATTTATGCAGGAAAAAAGGTAAAGGGTTTTGAGCAGGCTGTTGAAGACTATATGCGATTCATGGCTACTGACAAAAATTTGAGTCCAGGGGAAGCAGTTATGACTTTGATTAACCTTAAAAAAATAATTTATCGGGTTTTTCCCGATATGGGTTTGGAAGAATATATGAGATTGGATGAGCTTATGAATCAGGTTGCCGTAATTGCGTTCAATACATATTCTTCAATCAGAGAAGAGATATTTGAGTTGAGACTGATGGAGAAAGACAAAGAGAAAAGGATGCTCGAGAGATCAATAGAGCTTGTGATACAGGATCAGGAGTTTTACGATAATATAAAGATAACAAGAAGGGGTAAGGAGTTCATCCATTAAGGTGAGTCTTTTATACTTTAAAAGGTAAAGCCTGATTATGCACAGGATAATTGCAGTTTCAGACACTCATATGGAAGTATGGGAACCATCTGAGAAGCTGAAAGAGCTTATCGAGAGTTGTGATATCATTACCCATTGCGGTGATTTCTCGAGTTATGAGGTTTACAGGGAGCTCAGGAATTATGATCTTTATGCTGTTCGTGGAAATACTGATGATGATAGAATAATATCGGAACTTCCGGAGATTGAGAAGTTCAGGGTTGAAGGTGTAAAGTTCGGACTCGTCCATCAGGGTAACTACCTCAACTCCTTTGATGATCTGGGATACATGGCAATGGAGATTGGGGTTGATGTTCTCATTTTCGGACACATTCACCGTTTTGTTTTGGAGAAAATAGGCAAGATTGTTGTAATATGTCCGGGTAGCCCTACAAGACCGAGACTTTCCATAGCAAGCTGTGCGGAAATAACAGTTGATGGTTCTAAGATAGATGTTCAGATGCATGTTGTGGATGATGTTGTATGTGGTATTGATCGGATAAAGGGATCGAGAAATGTTTGTGGGGTTTAAAATTATGGTGATCATATGAAACTGGTTTTTTCCGGAAAACTGGATGAAGCTCTTCAAAAATCTGGTAAAAAGGTGGTTAAAGTCAGTTTTGATGAAAAAGAGGTTCTCTGCAAATCTGAGAACCTTGAGCTGAGATATTCGGTTTCAGATAAGGATGAAATCTTGCTTATCTTGGAAATGCTTGTGGACTTTGGATATGATGTTGCTATAGTTGAAGGGTTTGAAACAGAATACGGAGTAAAACCTGCGAAGATCTCCGCGATGGATGAGCTGGACAAAATCAGTGACATAGAAACTCTTCGAAGTCTGATTAAAAAGGTAAAGGCTGAAAGATCTGAAATGTGCGGAGCTATAGGGATTTTTATTGGATTTGTGAGAAAAATCGCCGATGGAAAGGAGGTAATCAGGCTCGAATACGAAGCCTATGATGAGGTGTTCGATGGAAAGCTGAGAGAAATTGAGAAGAGGCTGGAAACCTATCCGGGAGTGGAGGGAGTTAAAATCTTCCATAGAAGAGGGGTTTTACTGCCGGGGGAAGATATTGTCTATGTTGTTGTGATGGGCAGGCATAGAAAACACATCTGGGAGCCGCTATCCAAAAGCATGGAAATCGTGAAAGAAGAGCTTCCTGTATGGAAGAAGGAAGTTTATTCAGATGGAGAAGTATGGGTCCATGATAAGAGGGAATATTAGTGGGTGGGGTCAGGGTGTGGATTTGCTTATAGCGGGGCGTGGATTTGAACCACGGATCTGCGGGTTATGAGCCCGCCGGGATTACCTGGCTACCCCACCCCGCTTTATCCTCATGTTCTGTTAGAATAAGGGTTATTTAAGTTTTTGGTAGCTAAGGGGGTTTATAATAGCTAAAATTTATAAAAAGGTCATAAGAACTTCTCCTCCCTAAAGGCAGTTATGAACTTTACAGAAATCACGCCTCTAAGTGCTGTAAGTCTCCCAACCATTTTTTTTATCTTTGCCATGTCTCCTCTGACTGTGATCATCTCAAGGCAGTTCTCCCCGTCGAGATGAATGTGCATTGTGGTGGTGATAACATCTCCAAAATCGTGCTGAAGGGATATTATTGTGTCGGTGACCCCTCTGTAGTTGTGGTCGTAGATAACGCTCACAACACCAATCACCTCTCCACTTTCTCTCTCAAGCCATTTGAACTCGTTTATGTACATCCTTATTGCATCTCTGATTGCTTCAGACCTCGAAGAATAGCCACGGGAGCTTATAATTGAGTCGAACTCATTAAGAAGGTTTTTTGGCAGACTTACACCTATTCGTGTGATATTCTCCTCCATAATACCCGATTGGAGAGGGCATATAAAAAGGTTATTGGAAGACGAACTCTCAATCAATGATTTCTACGAGAATATTTAGCGGGCAATTAAACCCGACAAAAAAGGCACTTAAAAAGGAAAGAGAATTGCGATTGAAATAAAAAACCAAATCGCTTTAAAAATTCTTGATTTTAGCAAATCTTCATTCTGATACCTTACTCCTGTTCTCTATAGGCATCGAGAATTGCGTTAACAATTTTCTCTCTTGCTTCCTTACTTGCTGGATGGAAAACATCCTGGAATGAGCCATCTTTTGCCTTTCTGCTTGGCATGCTCACCCACAGACCATTTTCTCCTTCCAGAATTTTCAATCCTTTCACGATATATTCATTATCCAGGGAGACTGTGGCATAAGCCTTAACAACCCCCTCGGTTTTTGGCTTATATATTCTCACTTCTGTTATTTCTACCAAGTCCAACTCCTCCTGTTCTGTTTGATTTCATGCAAATTGTGTTAAGAGCTATATAAATCTTCCCATGCCCTATAAAAATATGGGAAATTAATATAATTTTTAGATTTTCTAATTTTTGAAGAAAGCTTCAGCGTTTTTTATGGAAACCTTTTTTACATCATCACCTAGCCCGCTCTCAAGGAGGAATTCAGCTGTTCTCAGGACAGATAGATATTCAGATCCACCAAATCCGGAATCACTGTTCAGCATGAATCTCTCAGCTTCAAATTCCTTCAAGATATCGAGAACCTCTTCGGGTGTGAGCTTCCCTTTTTCCACTGTAAGCCCGCAGTAATGTCCTCTTTTGAAAACCTTTGATACGGTTTCATGGCTTAGATGATCGATGACTGCAAGTTCAGCAGGAAAACTGATTCTCTCAAGTATATCAAGCAATTTCTCTGTCACAATCAATTTATTTTTTCTTGGAGTATGGATAATGCATGGAATGTCGTGTTTCGCTGCAATCGATAATTGAGCCTCCAGAACTCTTCTCTCCAGATCATTTCCCTCTTCAAGACCTATCTCTCCGAGAATCTTAGGCTGATAATCTTCCATATAATCGATGACCTTTTCCCACTCAGGAGGTATGCATCTTGGATGGATACCGATGGCAGGATATATTTTCAAACCTGCTTTATCACCTCTTTCTGTCTCAAATTCCTGAAGTTTTCTGAAAAGGTCAATAAGGGTGCCGTAGTGCATAGGTCTTACAGGGTAGAAGGCACAGGAATTTATTTTTACTATGCCTTTTTCCGCCATTTCTTTCAGCTCTTTAATACTTCTCCCTTCAGAATGCGTGTGGGTGTCGTAGACTTTCAGCACCATGAAAAAAGTTAAGAGCCCCATAATAAATCTTTTTTGAGAATTAGGGGAGGTAAAAATGAAGCTCTTCAATGGAGTTTATGCCTATGTCTGGGGAACAGCCCTGATGGACTCATCCAATACCTACATAGTTCTGGATGAAACATCCATTGTAATAGACCCTGGGTGCTTCAAAACCTTTGTAAATCTATTCGGTCTGATGAAAAATGATGGGATTGAGATCTCAGATATGGATATCGTTTTTAACACCCACCTTCACAAAGATCACTGTGAGTCAAACCATCTATTTTTGAAAAAGGGCGCTCTTCTTGCTCTCAACTCACTTGAATATGGTTCTAAACCTGATATTGATATTTCTAAGATGAGATATCTGAATTCTGGAAGATTAAACCTGGAATTCATTCACACACCCGGACACACTCCTGGAAGTACATCCATTTACATAGATGAGTTCTCAGCGACTATAACGGGGGACTTAATTTTTGAAAATGGTCTTCCTGGCAGGATTGATTTTGGCAGTAACACGCGTGAGATGGTAAGATCTCTTGAAAAAATACAGAATCTTGACTCCAGTTTCCTTCTTCCAGGTCATGGAAGAATTCTTGAAGGAAAAGAAGGTATAAGATTGCTTATTGAAAAAGCCATACAGATTATAACAAGAAGGGGGGATGAATAAAAAATATCATTAATTTTAATTACCAAATGTCAATTAAATAAAAACTCCCGGGAGATAACTTTCATAACATCCAGAAAAGTTATTTTTAGTTTCATCAAGTATAGACGATGAACCTTACTCTTGACAGATTTTTTCCATTGTTTTATAAAAAAGATGAAGTTGATGAAGAGGCAGAGTATAGATTTTTGAAGGAGATTGAGGAGTATCATTCTCTTCTCTTAGAAAAAGTGAATGAGGCTTACTCAGTAGCTGAAACTGCAAGAAAAAAGGGATTTGACCCGGTAAAAAGGGTTGAGATTCCTGTTGCGAAAAACATGGCAGAGAGAGTTGAGAAACTTTTAAACCTGCCAGGAATATCTGAAAAAATTCAGGAACTCGAGGAAAAGGGGGTTTCCAGGGAAAAAATTTGCTTCATTGTTGCTGAAGATATTTTTCAGGGGAAATTTGGTGGATTCGATGTGGAAGAGGCTATTGACAGAGCGGTAAGGGCGGCTGTGGCAATTCTTACAGAAGGAGTTGTTGCAGCGCCCATTGAAGGCATTGCAAGGGTAAAGCTTGATAGAAACTATGATGGGAGCAAGTTCCTCAAAATATACTATGCTGGACCCATAAGAAGTGCTGGTGGAACCGCTCAGGTGATATCTGTTCTTGTTGGAGATTATGTCAGAAGGCTGGCTGGGATAAACAGGTATATCCCTACAGAAGAAGAGATTCTTCGCTATATTGAAGAAATCCCACTTTATAAAAAGGTGGCGAACCTTCAATATGTCCCCTCCGACGAGGAGATAAGGTTAATTGTTTCAAAATGTCCGGTTTGCATTGATGGGGAGCCAACAGAGGATGAGGAGGTATCAGGGCACAGAGATCTTGAGAGAGTTGAGACCAACAGGATAAGAGGTGGTATGGCTCTTGTAATCGCAGAAGGTATAGCTTTGAAAGCTCCCAAGCTGAAAAAGCTCGTTGAAGAGCTCAAAATAGATGGATGGGAATGGCTTGACAGACTTGTGGGAAAGGGATCGAAATCTGAAAATGATAGCAACGAAATCAAACCCAAGGATAAATATCTCTCAGATATAGTTGCTGGAAGACCTGTTTTCAGCCATCCATCCAGAAAGGGAGGTTTCAGACTCAGATATGGTAGAGCAAGAAATTCTGGGTTTGCTACTGTTGGAATAAACCCTGCTGTAATGGTTATTACAGGTAACTTCATTGCAATAGGTACACAGATGAAAATAGAACGCCCTGGGAAGGCAGGAGGAGTTGTTCCCGTCACATCAATTGAAGGTCCGACTGTAAGACTGAAAAATGGAGATGTGATTAAAATAAATTCTGAAAAACTGGCGAATCTTTACAAAGATCAGGTCGACACCATAATCGATGTGGGGGAGATTCTGATAAATTTCGGCGATTTTCTGGAAAATAATCATCCTCTGCTACCTGCATCCTATACATATGAATGGTGGCTTTCTGAGGTAGAGGGTCGGATTCCTGAAGGTGATTACAGGGAGATAAGTGAAGAGGAGGCATTGAAGCTTTGTGACACCTATGGTGTGCCATTGCATCCTGATTACACTTACCTCTGGCATGATATCAGTCTTGATGAATTCAAACAATTGAGGGCTTATGTGTCTGAAACGGGAAAAATAGAGGGGAAGTATGGAAAAAGCTCACTTGTGTTGCCCCTCAACAAGAAAATAAAGGTAATTCTTGAGAAAATACTGCTCGAACACAAGCTAAGAGACGGTCTGATTGTCATTGAGAAATGGAAGGTTTTTGTCAGATGTCTTGGACTTGATCCTGGTTTGAAGATAGTCAGAGACATATCCCAGGGTAAAAGCATCCTTGAGAATATCAAATATCTTTCGGGACTGGATGTAAGAGCAAAGGCTCCAACGAGAATAGGTGCAAGAATGGGAAGGCCTGAAAAAGCCAAAGAAAGGAGGATGAGTCCACCACCACATGTCCTTTTTCCATTAGGGCAGAGTGGAGGTAAGACAAGAGATATAAAGAATGCTATTAACTACACCAGCTCTTATAATTCTGCAAAGGGCGAAATAATCGTGGAAGCTGCTGTGAGGATCTGTGAGAAATGCGAGAAAGAAAACATATGGTCTAAGTGTGAATGTGGTGGAGACACGGCTCCTGCAAACTATTGTCAGAGATGCAAACTGAAGTTTATGGAAAGCAAATGTCCGAAGTGTGGAGGAGAGTGTGAAGGATACAGGAGGAAGAAAATAAATGTAAGGGAACTTTTTGATAAGGCACTTAAAAATCTGAATGAGAGAGAAGTAAAATCGCCTGTTAAGGGAGTAATAGGTTTGACAAACAGAAACAAAATCTCAGAAAGACTTGAGAAAGGGATTCTAAGAGCAAAACATGAGGTTTTCGTATTCAAAGATGGAACGATCAGATATGACATGACAGACCTCCCTCTGACTCATTTCAAGCCCTATGAGATTGGTGTTACCGTTGAGAAGTTAAAGGAGCTTGGTTACAACTATGATTGGAATGGAAACCCCCTGACAAGAGAGGATCAGATCGTAGAACTTAAACCACAGGATATCATCCTTGCAAAGGATGCAGCCGAATACCTTCTGAAAGCGTCGAGGTTTATTGATGACCTTCTGACAAAATTTTATGGACTTGAACCATTTTACAATGCAGATTCAATAGAGGATTTGATAGGCCACCTTGTTATCGGACTTGCTCCGCATACTTCTGCAGGCGTTCTTGGAAGAATAATAGGTTTCTCAGATGTTCTTGCTGGTTATGCCCACCCGTACTTCCATGCTGCAAAGAGGAGGAACTGTGATGGTGATGAAGATTGTGTAATGCTTTTGCTTGACGGACTGATAAACTTCTCCCGTCACTTCCTGCCTGAGAAGAGAGGTGGGCAGATGGATGCACCCCTTGTTTTAACAACGATCCTTGATCCGAGGGAGGTTGACAGTGAGGTGCACAACATGGATGTAATTGACAGGTACCCTCTCTCCTTCTATCTTTCCACACTTGAGTATGCAAATCCAAAGGATATATCGGGATTAATCGAAAGAGTTGAGGACAGACTTGGTTCTGAGAGGAGATACTATGGTTTGAGGTTTACACATGATACGGATAATATTGCAGCGGGAGTAAAAATATGTGCATACAAATCTCTCAAAACGATGCAGGAAAAGGTTACAGCTCAGATGGAAATTGCGGAAAAACTGATATCGGTTGATGAACACGATGTGGCAGAAAGGGTTATAACAACCCACTTCCTTCCCGATTTGATTGGAAATCTTAGGGCATTTTCAAAACAGGAGTTCAGATGTGTTAAGTGCAATACAAAATATAAAAGAGTCCCTCTTGCAGGAAGATGCGTAAAATGTGGGGGAAATCTGACCCTCTCCGTCCACGAAAGCTCGATCAAAAAATATCTTGATATCTCAAAGTATCTGAGTCAGAAATACAATGTTACGGAATACACCAGACAGAGATTGATGTTGATTGAGCTTGAAATAAATTCTCTTTTCGAAAATGAACTCAACAGGCAGGTGAGAATAAGTGATTTCTTCTGACCTTTTAGTTTCATCCTTTTTAACCCCAAAAATTTGAAATATCCTTTAAAGTAACTATACCAAAATGATTTCTGTAAGATACGATGAGATAGCTCTGAAGAGCAGATTTGTTAGAAACAGATTTGAAAAGATTCTGACAGGCAACATGGATAGGGTTCTCAGAAGGGATTTCGATGGCAACTTTAGAATCAGGAGAGGTTATGGAAGAATTTATATCGATTCAGCTTCACATTCTGAATCGTTTTCTGAGGAAGAACTCAGAATTGCAAGGAGAATTTCGAAAGTTTTTGGAGTTGTTAGTGCCGATGTTTCTGTGAAGATGGAACTCGATCTGGAAGAAAATGCAAGAAGGATTGCTGAAATTTTTGAAAATGTGAAGGGAAGGACTTTTGCAGTCAGGGTCAAGAGAACCGGGAGGCATAGTTTTACATCAATGGATGCGGCGAGAATAATTGGTAGAGAGGTTGTAAAGAAGGGTGGAATGGTTGATTTGAAAAATCCGGAGGTTGAGATTTCTGTTGAGATCCGGGATTCAGACCTATATCTCATTACCGATTCCTTCAGAGGTTTCAGGGGCTTGCCCGTTGGAACTCAGGAGAGGGTTTTGTGTATTTTGTCTGATGAAAAATCCCTCCTTTCATCCTGGTATGCGTTGAAGAGGGGTTGTGACATAGATGTTCTGATGAATCCTGAGTTCTCTTGGATGCTGGATGTATTGTCCTACTGGGCTTCATACCGAGAGATTAGATCCTTTGAGAGTGATGGAAATCTTGATGAGATGCTTGAGAATGCGTATGAAAGTGGTTATAAGGCAATTTTCTGTTCAATTTCTTCAGACGAGCTGGATAGGTATTCTGAACTTCTTAGAAAAAGAAAAATGCCTGTTTTCATGCCACTGTTGCCATTTAGTGGTGATGAAATTGAAAAAAAGCTCCTTTTAATAAAAGGTGAAGTAGATGGCTGAACAGAAAATCCAGATAATGGGGGCAGGAGCCATAGGTTGCCTTTTTGGAGCGATGGTTCAGCTTGCAGGTTATGATGTTGTTTTTGTTGGTAGAGGAGAGCAGCTTAAAGCTCTGCAGAACACGGGGCTTCAGATCACGGGACTAATTAACACAAAACTTGAGGTTGTGGCAACCGATAAGCCGGTAGATGCAGATATAACGATTGTTTCGGTAAAATCCTATGATACAGAAAATGCTGCCCAACTTCTATCCCGTGTGGATTGTGGAATTACCTTTACGATTCAGAATGGTATTGGAAATCTTGAGATCCTCTCTATGTATCTGGACACAGTTGTTGGTGGTGTGACCACCTATGGGGCGAATTTAGTTAAGCCGGGAACAGTTAATTTTGCGGGAGAGGGGATAACCTACGCGGGAAATGACGGATTCGTAAGCAGGGAAGCAGAGGCTGTTGTGAAAGTGCTTGTGGATAGTGGCATGAACTGCCAGGCTGTTGATAACATCAGTAGCAGAATATGGAGTAAAGCCATAGTCAATGCAGCGATAAACCCGTTGACAGCAATCTGTAGAGTTAGGAATGGAAGTGTAGTTGAAATCAATGAACTCTGGGAAATTGCAGAGGCAATTATTGAAGAGGGAGAGAACTTGATGAAAAAAATGGGCATCAGGATATCGCAGAATCTCAGGGATCTTGTGAGAGAGGTGGCAATAAAAACAGCAAAAAATAAATCCTCCATGCTTCAGGACATTGAGAGAGGTAGAAGAACCGAGGTGGATTTTATAAATGGTAAAATAGCTGAGCTTGCTGAAAAGCATGGAGTTGATGCAAGGGTTAACAGGTTGATTGCAAACCTTGTGAAGGGGGTTGAGAAATCACATGGTTTCATTTAACGAAATGTTGAATGTTTTACTTGTCTCAGCTCTTCCAATTTCAGAACTGAGAGGTGGAATTCCTCTTGCCCTTTACTATGGCTTCCCTCCCCTCCAGGCTTATATAATCTGTGTAATTGCAAATGCTCTCCCGATTCCTTTTATACTCCTTTTTCTTGATAGTATTGGTAGAATTCTCGAAAGATGGAGGGTCACTTCCAGAATTTACAGGTACCTGATTGGAAGGACTGAAAGAAAGAGAGATATTATTGATAGATATGGTTATCCTGGACTTTCTATTTTTGTTGCAATCCCGCTCCCCATAACAGGTGCATGGACGGGAAGTCTCCTCGCTTTTCTTCTTGGAATGGATAGAATGAAATCTTTTGCATATATATTTGTGGGGATAATGGTGGCTGGAGCTATTGTGACTCTCACATCCTTTGGAGTTATAAGTATAGTCAGAATCTGGTAGCTTTTTTATCTTCAGTTACGGGTTTATCATTTACCATCCAAAAAACTTTAAAACCTATCATTGTTTTTGACTTAGCGGTGGTAAGCATGACACATAATATGCCAGTGAAGGAAATCATGACGAGGGAAGTTTGTACAGCATTGATGGATGAATCCCTTCTGAATGCATCAAGAAGAATGCTCGAATATGGTGTTGGAAGTGTAGTTGTAATGGAAAATGGCCATCCTGTTGGTATTGTGACCGAAAAAGACCTTGTGGAAAAGGTAATCTCAAGGAATAAAGTCCCCTCTGAAGTCCTTTTGAAGGATATAATGACATCACCCCTTATTGTTGCCGATCCTCACACCAGCCTGAGGGAGGCTGCACAACTCATGCTCAGAAAAGGCATCAGAAGACTCCCAATTGTGGATAATGGCAAGCTTGTGGGTATAATTACTGACAATGATATTTTGAGTGTCTCTCTTGACCTCATAGAGTCGAATGAGATTAAAAACTATAAGATGCTCCTGAGAGAAGAAATTGCTGAAGATCTCGGTTTCGGGAAATGTGAGAAATGCGGTAAGCTTTCAGACTTTCTTGAGGAAATAGATGGGCTCAGGCTCTGTGAGGACTGTGCAGAGCTAACTCATGAATGAGGGGGAGTTTGATGATAAACAGGGATAGCTTTTCGAGAGAGAAACCAGGTAGGGAGAAGAGAGCATCAAAAAAACAGAAGCCTGGAGATATAATGGATCTGTGCACGAAAAATGTTGTAACTCTCCCACCAACCTCGACAATAATGTCTGCAATGAAATCAATGATAAAATACCATTTCAGGAGGATGCCTATAGCAGACCCTGGAACAAAGAGGCTTGAGGGCATTCTGACTGTAACAGATATAATAAATTTCTTTGGTGGAGGAGAAAAGTATAGAATCGTCCAGAACAGATACGACGGAAATTTGATGGCTGCTGTCAATGAGGATGTCGAGGCTATAATGGAGGAGAATGTGGTAACAGTCGATTTTACATCGTCCTTTGAGGATGCCATTGAACTCATGCTTGAGAAAAGAGTAGGAGGATGCCCTGTTGTTGACAAAGAAGGTATTGTTCTTGGGATTATAACTGAAAAAGACATCCTCAATTATCTCTCTGAAAATGGATATCTTGATGGGTTCGTCAGCGATTATATGACAAGAGGTGTGATTACCGCAACTCCTGATACCACGATTGAAGAAGCGATGAAAGTGATGATAAATGAGAGAATGAGGAGACTTCCCATAATAAGTGATGGTATTCTGGTGGGTATGGTTACAGCAAGGGAGATCCTCAGGTACTTTGGAACCGGAGAAGCTTTTAAAATGCTCGTTACAGGAGATATAAGAGATGCGTTAAATCAACCTCTTTCATACATCCTTTCAAATGAAAATCTCAAAGTTTACAGGGAACCCATTACTGTTCCACCAACCATGAAGATTTCCGAGCTTGCACAGGCTATGAGGGGCTCGGGATATGGTGTAGCTCTTATAGTTAGCAACGGGAGCTTGGAAGGGATCATCACCGAAAGAGATATGGTCAGGTTCCTTTACTCCAAACTTCAGGAATGAGATTTGTTGCAGATGCTTTGAATCTCACACCTCCAGCTGCGAAAAGGCTGGAGGAAAGGAACATACTGAGAAGTGCATTTATTAAACATCCTTTTTTTCCGGATATTGTTGAGGCGCTGAAGCTGGAAAAGAAATTCGGAGAGTTTGAAGAGGGAACACTTATTGTAAAGACAAATCATGGTCTCGAGATCGTCAGAGGTTATCCGAAAATCAGGAGAGCTCTTACACTATATCCAACTCTTAAGCGGCATTTTAAAGGAGATGTAGTGATAGAGGAAAAGATGAACGGTTATAATGTCAGAATTGTACTTTTCGGGAACAATCTTTATGCAATCACCAGAAGAGGATTTATCTGCCCCTACACGACGGAAAAAGCAAGAGAATTGATAAATGAGAGTTTTTTTTCTGACAATCCCTCATTAATGCTTTGCTGTGAGGCTGTAGGGATGGAGTCACCCTATGTTATGAAGGATGTATATGATGTAAAGGGGCTTGACTTCTTTGTTTTTGATGTGAGAGACAGGAGGACAAACATTCCTCTGCCGGTTGAAAAGAAAATAAAGCTTTCAGAGGAGTATGACTTTAAAATCGCTCCTGTTCTCAAAAAATGCAGTGTTGAAAAGGCACACATCGAATGCAGAAATGTGATTGAAGAACTTGGAGAGGGGGGAAGGGAGGGTGTGGTTATAAAAGACCCTGAAATGGTCACATCTCCTGTGAAATACACAGCAAGTCAATCCAACACATCTGATTTGAGCTATGCCTTCAGATATTTCAATGACTACGGTAAGGACTTCATGCTATCAAGAATTGTGAGAGAGGCATTTCAGAGCTTTGAATTTGGAGAAAGTGTTGAGGAGCTTGAAAAAAGATGTGAGAGGCTTGGGAGGGCTATTCTTAAATCAATGGTGGAGAGCATTGAAAATGTTGCGAATGGAAGAAAGGTTACTGAGAAACACAGGCTCAGATTCAGAAGTGAGGGAGTCATGTACCTCTTTATGCAGCAAATCAGGAAAATGGGTGTGGAAGTAATCTTTCACGAGCCGAAGTTTGAGAAGGGTTATCATGTTCTGGAGTTTGAGAGGGTTCTTGTGAGCACGACAGATAAAATAAGACACCATCTTGAGGGTAATCTCTGGTAGATTTTATGTGTAACTGTTAATTTGCGATAGATTCTCATCAGTGAATTATTTAAGACCTTCCGGGCTTTGTTGTTTATGGCAAGATATGCTGGAATCGATCCCGGTACTTCGAGTTTTGAAATCTTCATCCTTGAGGATGATGAACCCCTCGTAAGGCGTGAAATATCTACAGCAGAGGTAAGGGATAATCCAGATCTCTTCTCTGAAGTTCTGAATGAAGTGGAAGTGGATGTGATTGCTGGTCTGTCAGGCTATGGCATTCCTGTCAAGAGATTCTCTGAATTGAAAGAAGAAGAGATTTTTCTCATGACTCTTAACCTTGACAAAGAAAGTGCAATGGGGTTGAGACAGCTTTTGAGAATCTCACTTGAGAAAAATTATACGATTTATACTGTTCCGGGTGTTATACATCTTCCAACAGTACCGGAACACAGAAAATTTAACAGAATAGATATGGGAACAGCTGATAAACTGTGTTCAGCCATTCTTGGAATATATCAACTCTCGGAAGAAAAAACCTTTGATGAGATAGATTTTATCCTTGCTGAATCCGGCTCGGGATTTAACTCGTGTATTTCGGTAAAGGGGGGTAAGATTGTTGATGGGGTTGGGGGAACTTGCTCATTTCCTGCTTTTTCGTCCATGGGTTTTATTGACGGGGAGCTTGCATACCTTCTTGGAGATTTTCCTAAAAAAATGCTTTTTTCTGGTGGTTATAAGAGTTTTCTTGCCTCAAAAGGCTTTTTTGTAGATAGCATTGATGAAGTACCTGAGGAAGTGATGGTCTGGATGGCTGAGAGTTTGCTCAAATCAGTCATGGCGGCTAAAACATCCTCTTCCAGCGATAAAGTTCTCATGTCTGGCAGGAATTTTAGCTCCAGAGAATTTAACCGGATTTTTAGAGAGATGGCTGAATCATACGGTTTTGATTGTGAAATGCTCAGGGGATTTGGCTGTGCAAAGCAATCTGCAGAAGGTGCAGCCATTATTGCAAATGGGATTTCAGGTGGAAGCTTCAGCAGAATAATTGAGCATGCGGAAGTAATGAAAGCTTCTGGCAGTGTGCTCGACTATCTTACACCTGACATCAGAAAGTATCTGCGGATTAGTTAGTGACTGTGTAGCTGAATTAAAGTTTGTGAATTAATGCTTGAATTAAAGCTTAAAAACCCTCACGAGTTTTCTTCTAAAGTCGATATATGCAGGAGAGTCCAGCTTCTTTAGTGGAGTACCATCTCTCGATATTACCTCTTCAGCCTCTATCCTCACGGTCTCACCCTCATCAAAGCTTAATGTTTTTGTAACAAAGGGTTCAAGCTCCCTGAATTCATCTTTTGTGTAGTGGTAAATCATTGGTTCCTCTGTCAATGCAATAATCGCATCAAAACCCAGAAAGACTGACATTGCAGCGCCACCGGCGATCCCTTTACCGAGATATCTCTTGTCTGCGGGGGAGACAAAAATGTTGCCAAAGACACCCCTTACCTCCTTTTCGCCCACCCTCACTCTTGCCCTGAACTTCTTTGGTTTTGCAGTCGCCTTAACACCATGAATAAATTTAAAGGCATCAATCTGAGTCCTTTTTTCCCCAACAGTGCTTATGATTGTTGAACCAATAACAACATCGTTGAATGCCTGAAATTCATCACCATTCAGCCTTATCCTTAACCCATCGACCCATTCAACCTTCAGTTTTTCTGGAGCCAGTTTTTCAATAATCTCTCCGATATTTTCCTGTGAGGTCATTAGTGGACTCACATTTGTTGAGCCAGTGGGAATACACAGGAGAGGATGTTTTGAGTGTGAAGCATCACTCATGGTTCCATCTCCGCCAAAAACAACCACAGCATCAAGCTCAACCAGGTTAAACTCCTCAATAACTCTTTCTGTGTCCTCTCTACTTCCTTTCATATCAACTTCAATCTCTTTTAATCTAAATGTTGAATTCTTGATGTATTTGCTACCGAGCTTCCCGCGAGGAGCAAAAATTTCTGATGACTTCAGCCTCTTAAGTACTGATATAACTACTTCTTTTTTCACTCCTTTCCCTGCATATGGGTTTATGATGACCCCCAACCTTCTCACATTTCATTAATCTTTATCCAAATTATTTAACTTAGACTGTGGGTAAAGCCTGATCAACAACAAATTTAAGTAAAATCAGGGTAAGTTATTGACATGCGAAGAGCTGTCGTTTCAGGTTCCTTTTATCCATCTGATCCTGATTCTTTGAGAGCCCAGATAGAGACTTATGCGGAAAAAAATCCTGATGATTCGGTGGTTGCTTGTATATCTCCTCATGCCGGGTACATCTATTCTGGAAGGACTGCAGGAAAAGTTCATTCCATTCTGCCGGATGTGGAAACCTATGTAATACTTGGTCCAAATCACACAGGATACGGTTCGCCTGTGGCAGTGTCTGTTGACACTTGGACGACACCCTTGGGTGAGGTGGAGGTGGACAGGGAGTTTGTTGAGGCAATGCCCCATATTATTATCGACATGGATGAAACTGCTCATAGATATGAACATTCTCTTGAAGTTCAGGTGCCATTTCTTCAGGTGCTACATGAGGATTTCAGAATCGTACCAATCTGCGTAGGGATGCAGGATGAGGAGAGCGCTGAGGAGATTGCAACTGAAATAATAAAGGCTCAGGAAAAAACAGACAGAAGTATCGCTGTCATTGCATCGAGTGACATGCACCACTACCTGCCCGATGGGCAGTGCAGACAGCTTGATGGGAAGGTCATAGACTCCATACTTTCGATGGATGTGAAACGATACTATGATACAATCTACAGACTTCAGGCGAGTGTTTGTGGTTATGGTGTTATAGCCATCGCAATGCACTATGCGAAGTACCATGGGGCTATGGCAGAGCTTGTGGACTATTCCACCAGTGGAGATGTGGCTGACAGGAGCAATGTTGTTGGTTATGCTGGGATAGCCTTCAGGATTTAAAGCTCAACCAGATGCAATATTTTTAAATAGCAGGCAGGAATACCATAGCTGATGAAAGCTTCAGCTCCTGGAAAGATTTTTCTTTTCGGTGAACATGCAGTGGTTTATGGTAAAAAAGCTCTTGTCACAGCCATAGACCTCAGATGTTTTGCTGAAGTAAAAAAAAGAGATGACTTCAGAATATCCTCCCCTCTCGGGATAACCGGAATTGATTTTAAAAAACACCCCTATATCAGCCATGCAGTAAAGAGATTTATGGAAGTCAAAGAAATAAAAGGTGCTGATATTGAGGTAAAAAGTCAGATACCAATTGCCTCTGGACTTGGAAGTTCGTCAGCAGTAACAGTTTCTGTTCTGAAGGCTCTTGATGCTGAATTTGAGACATCCCTGACAGATGAGGATATTTACGAGATGGCGAGAAAGGTGGAACTAGATGTACAGGGTATTGGAAGTGGAACCGATCCCTTTCTATCCACCTATGGTGGTTGCTGGTTGATCCCCGACAGAAAACCTGTTAGCATTGGAAAGTTTTACTTCTTGGTTGTGAACACTTTCGAAGAGTCGATAACGGGTGAGATGGTCAGAAAGGTTGCAAAGTTAAAGGAAACCTTCCCTGAAGTGGTGGATAGTATAATGGACGCCATAGGGGGGCTGACAATATCAGCAATACCGTATCTCGAGAAAAGGGACATAGACTCAATCTCGACACTTATGTTCATGAATCAATGTTTATTGAAATCGCTTGGGGTCAGCAGTGATAAAATCGATACGATAGTTTCCGAGCTTAACTCGATGGGTATAGCCTCAAAACTGACAGGGGCTGGAGGTGGAGGTTGTGTCATTGGTATTGGCAGCAATGAAAAACTGACAGAGGCTACCAAAAAATTCTCCACTGCTTTCTTTGTAAAACCTGAAAAGGAAGGAGTCAGGATAGAATAGAGTTGCATCAGGAGGTGTGGTATGGGAAAAAACTCCTCAGAAATTGTAATTTTAAAAATTGGTGGCTCTGTTATAACGGAGAAGAGTAAAGGAGTCTTTGACAGACTACTAAGAGATGAAATGGAAAGAGTTGCAGATGAGATTAGCTTTTTTGATGGAAAAATGATTCTGGTTCATGGTGCTGGCTCTTTTGGACACCCCTATGTTGAGAAGTACAGACTGAAGAAGGAAAAGAACAGAGAAGGAATTATCAAAACTCATCTTGCCTGTAAAAGATTGAATACAGCATTCTGTGAGGTTTTAGCTGATAAAGGGGTTTTTCCTTATCCCATTCATCCATTCACATCTTTTTTGATCGATAGTAACTTGGCTTTTGACACTGAGCTTTTTATCCGTCCACTGAATGAGCTTTTCACACCTGTAACTCATGGAGATATGGTTTATAACGTGAAAAATAAGTTTTTTGAGGTCTTATCCGGTGATAAAATCGTTTCGGAGCTTATAGACAGGTTTAAAGATTTTGAGCTGAGAGTAGGACTTGCAACCGATACCGATGGGGTTTATATGGATGGGGAGGTTCTAGAAGAGATAAATGATGAGAACTTTTCGGATTTGAAGGAGTATATTAGTCAGAGAATTGAAGAAAAATCAGATGTCACAGGAGGTATGATGGGTAAGATTGCGGAACTCTTTGGAAAATCGAGGTATGCTGAAATCAGGGTTTTCAATGGAACGAGGGAGGGCGAGATCAAGAACTTTTTGAGGGGTAAAAGTGTGGGAACATTGCTCAGAAAAAGGAGATAGTTTAAAAATTTAAAAAAGTTTAACTAAGCTCAGAATAGAGAACAGATAAACTTGGAAGGTTAAAGGTGGAGAAAATGAAAGAAAAGCGTCTAAATAATCAGACATCAAACAGAAAACTTGATCATATCAGAATATGTCTTGAGGAGGAAGTTGAGTCTGAGTACACGGGCTTTCAGGATATCCTCCTCCTCAATAACTCACTTCCAGAAATTGACCTGAGTGATGTTAATACAGAAGTGAAGTTTCTCGGGAAAAAACTATCTGCTCCCATTCTGATTGCATCGATGACAGGAGGGCATCCTGAAACAACATCCATAAACAGGAATCTTGCTTCTGCAGTTGAAGATGCGGGAATTGGAATGGGGGTTGGGAGTCAAAGGGCAGCTCTTGAAGACAAATCCCTTGAAGAGAGCTTCACTGTTGTTAGAGAGAATGCACCAACTGCTTTTATTTATGCAAACATAGGTATCCCTCAGATACTGAAGCATGGAGTCGAATATGCAGAAAAAGCTGTGGAGATGATAGATGCAGATGCTCTTGCAATACATCTGAATTTCATGCAAGAGGTTGTTCAGCCTGAAGGAGATGTGGATGCAAGGAGGGGATACAGAGCTATCAGAGAAGTCTCTGAGGAATTAAGAGTCCCCGTGATTGTTAAGGAGACAGGTGGGGGGATTTCAAGAGAGGTTGCCAGAAATCTTAGGGATTGTGGTGCCTCTGCAATTGATACTGGTGGTGCTGGAGGGACAAGCTGGACAGGTGTTGAGTATTACAGAGCCGAAGATGATCTTTCAAAAAGAATTGGGCTTGATTTCTGGGACTGGGGTATTCCAACTGCATTCTCAATTGTTGAATGTATGGACATTCTGCCGATCATAGCAACCGGCGGTTTGAGAAACGGTGTTGATGTGGCAAAAGCAATATCTATCGGAGCTGAAATTGGAAGTGCAGCTCTGCCTTTCCTTTATCCTGCTACAAAATCATCTGAGGAAGTCCTGAAGACAATAAAATACTTTGAAAAGGGTTTGAAGGTTGCCATGTTTCTCACAGCCTGTAGAAAAGTTAAAGAGTTGAGAGAGCGACAGATCGTTGTTTATGGCAGGTTCAGGGATTACTTAGAGACGAGAGGTATTGATCTGATAAGCTTTTGCAGAAAGAGGTGAGGGGTGAAGACAATGAATACAGAAAAGTTGAAAGATGAGGTTTCGAAAAGGGCAAGGATAATTGACAGAGCTATAGAAGAGTTTTTACCTCTGAAAGAGCCTGAAGGACTGTACAGAGCCACAAGACATCTTTTTAAGGCAGGAGGTAAAAGGCTCCGCCCTGTAATCTCGCTTATAGTTAGTGAAGCTCTTGATAAAGACTACAGGAAAATTTTACCAGCTGCAGTGGCTATTGAAACGATCCACAACTTCACACTCATACATGATGATATTATGGACAGGGATGAGATGAGAAGAGGTGTTAAAACAGTCCATGTTCTCTGGGGGGAACCTACAGCAATTCTTGCCGGAGATACGCTATTCTCAGAAGCTTTTCATCTTTTAACTTATTGTGATGTTGAAAGTTCGAACTTAGTTAGAGGAGCAAGAATGCTCGCAGATGTCTGTGTGAAAATATGTGAAGGTCAGTATCTGGACATGAGCTTTGAGGAGAGAGATAGGGTTTCAGAGGAAGAGTACATTGAGATGGTAACCAAAAAAACATCTGTCCTCATAGCAGCTTCCTGTGCTCTTCCAGCAGTTCTGTTTGGTGAATATGATGAAATAACCGCTGCTTTGTGGGATTTTGGAATCTATGCGGGGATTGGCTTCCAGATACACGATGATGTTCTTGATCTTACAGGCAGGGAAAAAACAGGAAAAGACTGGGGCAGTGATATTGTTGAGGGTAAAAAAACCCTGATTGCGATAAAAGCCTTTGAGGATGGTTATGTACCTGAAATTTTTGGAAAGGGAAAGGCATCTCTTGAAGAAATTGAAGAGGCTGTTAGAATTCTTGAGGAAAATGGAGCAATTGATTATGCTTCGAAAAAAGCTGTTGAATATGTGGAAAAAGGTAAGGATAGGCTCAAAGTTCTTCCCGATAGCGAAGCAAAAAGTCTGTTGATGGAGATTGCCGATTATTTAGTCCGGAGAGAGTACTGAAAATGGAGAATGTGAAAAAGTGATCAAAATGGAGCTGAGAGAGGTTATTCTGAAGTATGTTGCAATTAATGCCTCTAAGTACGGTAAGCCTGATTTCAAGTCAGTTATGGGAAAAATAATGTCTGAAATGCCAGAGATGAGACAGAAAGCCAAGGAAATCGTCCCGCTTGTACACCAGGTCATCGATGAATTTGAAGGAATGAGTGAGGAAGAAAGGAAGAGATTAATTGAGCTTTATAGAGAGGAAAGGGCAGAGAAAAAGAGGGAGATAGCCCTTCCTCCTCTCCCTCATGCCGAGAGAGGCAAGGTTGTGATGAGATTTGCACCGAATCCAAACGGACCTCCAACTCTTGGTTCGGCAAGAGGGATGATAGTGAATGCAGAATATGCTGAGATGTATAGCGGAAAACTTGTTCTGAGATTTGATGATACCGATCCGAGAACAAAAAGACCTCTTGTTGAAGCATACGACTGGTATCTTGAAGATTTCGAGTGGCTCGGATATAAACCAGATATTGTTGTATATGCCTCGAAGAGAATCCCTATTTACTATGAATATATGGAGAAGCTTATAGACATGGGTAAAGCCTACGCCTGCCTCTGTAAAAGAGAAGAGTTCAAGAAATACAGAGATGCAGGAGAGAATTGCCCCCACAGGGATTCATCTCCCGAACAATCAATGGAAATCTGGGAGAAAATGCTTGATGGCAGGTATGAAGAAGGAGAGGCTGTTATAAGGATTAAAACTGATATGCAGCATAAAGACCCGGCTATAAGAGACTGGGTAGCCTTCAGGATAATATATGAGACTCATCCCCTTGTTGGGGATAGATTTATTGTTTACCCAACTCTTGACTTTGAATCAGCAATTGAGGATCACCTGAACGAAACCACCCACATTATAAGAGGAAAGGATTTGATAGACAGTGAAAGGAGGCAGAAGTACATCTACACCTACTTTGGCTGGGGCTATCCTGTAACAAAGCACTGGGGAAGAGTAAAAATTCATGAATTTGGCAAGCTCTCAACAAGCTCTATCAAAAAGGCGATTGATGAAGGTATCTTCACAGGATGGGATGATCCCGCGGTTCCAACGCTGAGAGCATTGAGGAGGAGAGGGTTTGAGAGTGAAGCAATAAAGAAATTTTTCATCTCGCTTGGAATTGGAGAGAATGATGTCTCTGTCAGTCTGAAAAATCTGTATGCAGAGAACAGAAAAATCGTGGATGAAAGGGCAAACAGGTACTTTTTCGTTGAAAATCCTGTATTGATAGAAATTGAAGGGATGGAAGAGGAAATACCTGTAGAACTTCCATTGAATCCATCAAAGAACACCAGACGGAAGTTGAAGGGAGGAAGAAGGGTTTACATATCTGGAAAAGATCTGGATAGATTTGAAACTGGTGAAATGTTCAGACTGAAAGAGTTCTGTAATGTTAGGATTGTGGATATTGAAAAAATGAAGTTCGAGTTTACAGGAACTGAGATTGAGGAAGACATAAAGAAGGGTAGAAATATAATTCACTGGTTGCCTGAAGACGATGTTCTCGAATGCAGGGTTATCTCTCCAGAAGAAGAGTACAGAGGAAAAGTAGAGAGAAATGTTCTCAACGACATGGGCAGGGTTGTTCAGTTTGAGAGATTTGCCTTTTGCAGGGTAGAAAGCGCTGAAAATAATGAGGTCATCGCCATCTATACCCACCCATGAGTCCAATGAATCTGTGAATTCTGCAAAAAGAGTACAGATACAATAATTATTCCAAATTTTTAAAAGAAAAATAAAAAATTAGCTGACATCAAAATCCAGTGATTCAAGGTCCTGAAGTTCATTCAGAAGCTGTTCGATTTCATTCATCTCATTTGCCAGGTTCTCCAAGTCACTCAGGGTCTCGTTATCTGTTATATCAGCGATTTGTGTAGTCTCTGAAGTATCCTGAGTTGTATCTTTTGATGGGGTCTGGGTATCAGAGGGTGCCTCAGAAACACTGCTAACCTCTTTTTTTGCACAGCCCATCACTGGGATGGCAAGTAGAATTAAGAAAATAATCAGAATTTTTGCCCTCATATTACCACCTGTTTCATTCAGCAAACTCCGAAGCATACATCGGTTGTCTCATTATACTCCTGCTGAATCATCTCCTCCTCAGGGAGCTTTTTAACCCTGTATATGCCCTCGCCCTCCAGCATTAGTGTGCCTTTACCCTTTGCGAACAGTGAGATGTTATTGCCAGTTATGCTCACAGTTATGTTTTCTCCTCTTACAACCGCTCTTCCTTCACCCTCGAAAACTGCCATTCCATTCTCTTCTTCTGAGCTTCCAAAACCTACCACTGTAACAATCGCCTCAGCAGGTGAAACTATTAGGGTTCCGTTGCCCCTAACATTGACAACCACGCTACCTCTGATTTCAGCTGTCCCATTTCCATATGCCCAAACCTCACCACTTTCATAGCCATAGAAGACATTCCCTGCTCTTACTTTCTGCATCTCTTTCATGAACTCTCTGATTACACCAAACGCCTTCTTTATTTCATTAGTACTTTTTCTGAGTTCTTTGTTTCCTTCAGCAATATCTCCACTCTCGAACAGGTTTATTGAAGCTTGGAGATACTCTCTTGCATTCTGCAAGTGTTCGTTGTATTCCTCGAGGAGACTTTCGAATGGAGATGTATCAATTCCGTACCCCGCCATGACTGCTATTTTGTTCTCCAGCCTTACACTGACGTTCTCGGCTCTCTCTATAACATTTTCAATTCTATAGGCTGCGACCTCGCCTACCATTGCCCTCAATCTTATCCTCATCTCAATCCATGCTTGGTTCATCTCTCTAGCTGTGTTTCTGAGTTCTTCAGGCGTCTCTGATTCATCTATTTTGAGTCTGTAGTTCTCAATTGTTGCCATGTGGCCGTCTATTTCAGCCATGAGCTCCATTTTCTTCTCCTCATCTATTTTTGATCTCTCAAGGAAGTTTCTGAATCTCTCGAGCCATTTTTCCGCAACATTACAACCACCGTTCAGGTATCTCTTCGCATTGTTGAAGGTAAACTGGTTTCTCATGTCTTTGTATTTTTTCTTTGATTCCAAGAATTTCTCTCGAGCCTCCATGTATTTCTCTTTCTCCTCTTCGTATTTTTCTTTAATATTCATACCCATATCATCTGCCTGTGCCGCCACCACCACTGTTCCCGCCAAAAACATAATCATCAGCAGCAATACCAGACTTGCTTTCCTCATTTTGATTCACCTCAGTTCTTTCTCTGGTTCTTTATTTTATAAGCATTCTTTTTGAAAATCTCATCATGAGAAGGCTAAAAAAGAAGTGGAGACTTTATAAAGCTTTATGAAGCTTCAATCAGCTTTACAGATGTGATTCAATTCTTGGGATATGTGCTCTAAGTGAAAAAATGTACGAGCTTATGCTGCTCTCGTTTAAAAGTTCAATCAACAAAATCCGCCCCTTCAAGCATTACCTCGACTGCATTCTGAATAAACCTTGCATTGTCCCCTTTTGACATTACGAAATTTGAAAAGACATCACATGAGAAGACCATAAGGTTGTCTTTTCTTATCCCAAGATGAACTTCTCTTCCTGCTCTGGTTATCAACTCTCCGACAAGAGCTTTTGTTGTCTTGCCTCCATGAAGGACGGTTTCCCAATCCTTGGAGAAAATGTGGTATGCTTTTATGGCGGTTATTTTCTCAACTTTCTCAAAATATCTGGGGTTGGACATCATTGAGGATGCACTCAGTACAATCATCTCTGAAGAGTCATCCACGACATTCAGTATATCATCCAGATAAACTCCTTTTGAGTTAAGCCAGTGGCTGGATTTTCTTGATTTTGAGTGGAGGGAACCTGCTTCTGGTTTGACGAACATAACCTTCATCTTTGAAAGACTTGAAACAGCCGGGATCTCTTTATCTAAGGGTTCTTTGAGTAAAAAGAAAACATCATATCTGAATTCTGCATTGCTTATCCACGAAAGATCTGAACTGAGTTCTGATGTGAATTCAACCTCAAAATCAATTGCCATCAATGCTTCTTCAAGCTCTCTGTAATTGAAGGGCTCATCATCAGTAACTATCAGGGCTCTGAAATCCATAAGCAAGCAAATAGTTAATAAATATAAAAAGGTTTGTTTATCTCCAGTTTGGAACTTCCAACACATTTCAGGGTTTGTTACACTCCTGATTCAGCCACCAGCCAAAAATATTATAAATCCTCAAATCTGCTACAGTGTGCTGAGGCTGTGCTCCGGTGGTGTAGCCCGGCCAATCATACGGGACTCTCGATTCCGTGACCCGGGTTCAAATCCCGGCCGGAGCATAAATTCTCCTTTTAGATTTTGTGAATAAGTATAATCAGAAGATTAAATAAGTATAAATATTTCTAAGAGCAATATCTCACTATGGGTGAAGGATCTCTCAAGCTTTTTCTATGGCTATTACCCTTTTTGATTTTAGCTGGATCTCTCACATATGGTTATTATCAGGAGAACCAGGATTTAACGCTTTTTTTAACAGGAGATATTCAGGAAATACCGGCTAAGCTGGAGAAGAAATTCAGTATGTCAATGTCTGAATCTCCTTTCTCTGAGAGTGATTTTAAGATGGGAGAAATCAGGACGGATTGTTCGTTTAATGTTTCAGGAAGCTCTCCTGAACAAGCTCCGGAAGATTGTAAAGTCTCTGTTGATGTTTTGCTGAAATCACCCTTCCCATTTCCGGTAAAATTGAAGTCTCTTGAAATAGATTACATTAAAAATGATCTGGTGGTGCAGAAAATCAGTTTGAAGAGGGAAGTAACTCTTGAACCGGATGAAACAGCCGTATTAACACTTGAAGGGGAATTGAAAGACTTTTTGGAGACGTCTGAGTACGACAGAACCATAATGAGATTTGTTATTGAATTTATGGGATTCACATTTGAGGGTGTTAGTGAGGGACGGGGAAGGTGATGGAATGGAGGAAGTGAATGGGCGGGGAATAGATGAACAGAAAATTGAAGAAAATGGCTGGATAAAAGTTCTCGCTCTCATTACTGGGATTGCTGTCATGACTATTCCGTTTACTGGAAGCTGGTGGATATTAAAATTTGCTGAAGTACTCATTTTTGAGTTCTCTCCCTTTGATATGCGTCTGGAGTTTCTCGGAGAAAGTGTTGAAATTCCTGCTATACAGTACGCTTTGCTTTCTTTTAAAATTCTGATCGTTATCTCAGGGATTTTTATTGTAATTGGTGCCCTTACCAATAAATGGTGGAGCAGACATCTTTTAAGGTTCGGTGCTGGAAAGCCAGCTTGGTTTGTACTGGGAATACTGATTACAGTGGTACTTTTCATCCCATTAAATTCTTATCTCCAGAATATGGATATTCCTTTTCAACTCCCGATTTATGGAGAAAAAACCGTATCTTTCCAGCAGGAAAACATCAGAGTCAGCTTTAAAATTGTCTCAAAATTTACAGAGAGCTTTATTTATGCTCTGATCGTCTCTATTCTCGGACTCTATGTGAGATTTAAGATAAAGCCCCTTCCTCCAAAAAAAGTATAAATCTTCCTCCTCAACTGAGCATGTGAACATTATAGTTCTCGGTCATGCTGGGAGTGGTAAGAGTACGCTTGTAAGGGAATTCGGTAATTTTCTTGACAGTTATACTGATAATTCTGTCGGCAGAGTTAATCTCGATACAGCAACACCTCCTGAGTATAAAGCCGATATAGATTCGAGAAATATCGTAAAGGCTGAAGAGCTGATGTCTGAATACGGTCTGGGGATAAATGGAGCCCTTCTGAAGTCAGTAGAGATTCTCAAAGAGAATGTAGATAAACTCATTTTAAGAAACGATTTCGTTCTTTATGATACTCCTGGGCAGCTTGAATTATTTCTTTACACGGATTTTGGGGAATTTTTTTCAAGAAAACTCATGGAAAGTGATCCTACAACTGCAGTATTCCTTGTTGATTCACAACTCTGCAGAAATCCGGAGAACTATCTCTCAGCAATAACTCAGAGTGCGGTAATTGCATTGAGGACTGGGGTGGATACAATAACTGTTTTCAACAAGGCAGACTTATCAGAACCACCTGACTATGAAGAGGTGGTTGAATATATCCGAAGAGGGGAAGGCACCCTTCCTGAGCTCATGAAAAATTTTCTGCCGTTCTACGAGGTAACATCTCTCAGATTCAGAACAATAAAAATATCTGCTAAAATGAGGAGTGGATTTGATGAACTGCTCGATGTTCTCAACGAGATTTTTTGCTCGTGTGGTGATATAAGCTGATTCATGAATGAGCAACTTTCATTGCTCTGCCGAATTCCTTCTCAAGTCTCTTTATATCATATCCATGGTCGACTATCATCCAGGGAAGCTCTCTATCAATCATTGAGTCCAGATAGCTATCGAGCCCCAAATGAAATATGTTTCTGAATGCACGCTCTTTTCCCTTTTCTATCAGTAATGCAACATCTTTTCCGCCTCTTGAGAGGACAGTCTGTACAGCAAACTCCTCTACACTGAATGGCTTAGACTCAACACCCTTTTTTCTGAAACTACTTAAAAGATACTTCATCTTGCTTTTTATCTCTTTTACAACAGCTTTATTGAAACCTTCTCCTCCCCCAAAGGCAAGCCACTGGAAAGGGGTATGAGGTTTTGGTACGAGCGGGTTTATTGAAACCTCAACTCTTCTAACATATCTCCTTACTTCCTCGACCATATCTGTGATAGCCCTGATGTCATCCATATTTTCTCCTGGAAGACCAATCATGAAGTAAAGCTTGATTTTCTCGATACCCGATTCTGAAGCCATTATTGAAGCATTGATTATGTCGTCTTTACTGATTCCCTTGCTGATAACCCTCCTCAACCTTCCACTTCCTGCCTCGGGGGCAAATGTCAGGGTTTTAAGTCCCAAATTGGCAAGAAATTCTAAAATCTCCTCATCCAGTTTATCTGCTCTGATGGATGATGGGGAAACTGAGAAACCCATTTCAGCAAGTTCGAAAATGATTTCTCTGAACTGTGGGTGGTCGGAGGGTGAAGGAGCGATTAGTGCAACTTTATCAACAACTTTTCTATGCTTTTCAGCAACTTCCAGAAGGATCTCTTTTTTCCTCCACCTGCATGGAGCGTATATCTGTCTAACTATGCAGAATCTGCAGTTTCTGTAGCATCCTCTACCAATCTCAAGAAGCAAAGCTCTTCCATAGGCTCCGTCTCCTATTATCTGAGTCTGAAGATGGGAGTCAAGTTCTGAATACACTCTCTCTACTCTTTCGGTTTTACCGGGGATGTAAGTTCCCTTTCCTGCCGGTTCTTTTCCCAGCAGAACCTCATCTATGAAGTTTGAGCCTTCCAACTCTCCAGTAAACATTAAATCGAAGAAAGAGTATGGGAGAGGGTTTTCCATGATACAGGGACCACCTGCAACCTTCAAACCCTTAAAACCACTTCTCTTTATAATCTCATATGCATTGAAAGCATCCTCTTCATACTGGATTGAAAAAAGTGCGATATCAAAATCCTTAAGATAGGCACCGCTCTCCACACTTCGAATCCCATTGAAGACATCAGTATAGAATCTCTCGCAGATAAAGTCATCCATAGAGTTTATTCTGTGGTATATGTACTGAATTCCGATATTGCTTATTCCACCGACATAGCGGTTTGGATAAACAAGAGCGATTCTCCTCAAACCTTTCCTCCATTTTTTAGCCATCGGGTTGATTTCTGTGGACATCTCATTCATTTTTTTACCTCTGCAGAGTATATAGCTTTCTGGAAGAAAATAATAATGTTGGGTTAAAAGAAATAAAGTTTGATTGTGGGGAAATGATTTCAGGAAATTACAGATCAGGTTTGCTTAGGAAAAATTATTAAACAATTATTGAATATATAGGATTAAAATACGAAAATGACAAATTATAAAAACCCTTGTGTTGAGGCTGGTGGCTATGGTTGGATAAGTAAAAGAGGTGGTTGAATGGTAAAATCAAATATAAAATTGCTCTTCATCGATGATGATCCCGATGATAGAATACTCACAATTCGTGAACTGAAAAAGAAGTTTAGGAACATCGAGATTTTGGAAGTTAAGAACAGAAAAGAGTTTGAACAGGCTTTAAAAATGGATTTTGATGTGGTTATAACTGATTACAGGCTTAGCTGGAGTGATGGAATAAAGGTGTTAAAAGAGATAAAAAAGAAAAAACCTCACGTTCCTGTTCTGATGTTTACAGCATCAGGAAATGAAGAAATAGCGGTTGAAGCAATCAAATCAGGGTTAGATGACTATATACTGAAATCACCAGAATACCTCGGAAGATTGCCTTATGCTGTGAAATCAGCAATTGAGAAGAAAATAAAGGAGATTGAGGTAGAAGAGCTCAGAAAAAGGATTGAAGACAGTGAGATGATGTATAGGACTCTTGTTGAAAATGCAAACGATGGGATAGCTATAGTTCAGGAAGGTAGGGTGAAGTTTCTGAACAAAAGACTTGCAGAGATGTGGGGAGGAAGTGTTGAAGAAATGCTGAATACACCTTTTACTGACTATGTTCATCCTGATGAAGTTGGCAAAATTTCTGAATATTACAGAAAAAGGCTTGCAGGAGAGGATGTGCCGTCAATTTATAACTCGATTTTCGTCAGGAAAAGCGGGGATATAGCATATGTCGAGGTGAATGCAAGTGTCATCGCTTATAAGGGTAAGCCTGCTGTGCTTGCAATAATAAGGGATGTTACTGAGAAAAAGGAACTTGAAGAAGAACTGAACAGAAAAAATCTCTGGTTTAGATCACTCGTGGAACATTCTGCAGACATCATGATGGTGATTGACGGTGGGGGAAAAATTAATTATATTTCTCCATCTGTTGAGCGAGTTGCAGGGTATAAGCCAGAAGAGCTTCAGGGGAAGAATGTATTTGAATTTGCATACCCTGACGATATTGAATTCATTAGTAAAGAGCTTTTGTATTTACTGGAGCATCCAGACGAGGTTAAAACAATTGAATTCAGAGCAATCCATAAGGATGGGAGAATTGTGCCTGTCGAAGCAACCGGTAGAAATCTCCTTCAAAACCCTGCTGTGGAGGGGATTGTAGTTAATTTCAGGGATATAACTGAGAGGAAAGAGGCTGAAAGGAAAATAAAAGAGAGTGAAGAAAAATACAGGAAAATGTTTGAGATTTCTCCAGTCCTATTGGCGATACTGGACGAGGATGGAGTTTTCGTAGAGGCAAACCCGGCTATGGTTAGAAGTCTTGGGCTCAATCCTGTTGGGAAGAGTATATACGATATTCTTCCAGAGAACTTGGCTGAGGAAAGATTGAGGAAGATGAGAGAAGTCATAGAGAATAACGAGATGATAAGCTTTGAGGATTCAAGAGAAGGAAGGGAGTTCTACAACATCTTTGTTCCAATCTGGCTTAAGGGGAAAAAGTATTGCATGGTTATTGCGAAGGAGATAACCGAGATAAAAAGGATGAGTAAGCTTTTAAGGGCTGTTAATGAGATAAACAAACATTTAATTCATGAAAAAGATGAATTTGACCTGATCAAAAGTGTATCAGAGGAATTAAACTCCTTAGAATACTTTTTGTCTTGGATAGGAATAAAGAGAGGTGATATCCTTGTTACCACTTCTTCCATAATCGAAAACATCAGGCTGGGAGGGGAGAATGTAAACTGTGTGACTGAGGTTCTGGAGAGTAAAACTACAGTCATCAGAGAGGGTGAGAACAGCAAGTGTGAGAAGTGTGAGTTTTATGATCGTCATAGGAATCTTGTCCGGTACACAATACCCATGATTGCCAATGGAAAAGCGAGAGGAGCATTTGTGATTTACTCTGAGAAAAAAATAGCAGATGATGAGTTCGATCTACTTCAAACCCTAGCAAATGAGCTTGCATTTACGATTAATACAATTGAACTTGAAAAAGCAAAGTTAAAGGCGTTCGAGCAGATAGAGAAAAACATCGAGAACTATGCAATTATTGTGGATCAGATAAGAAATCCTCTTAATAATATAATAGGGCTTGTGGAAATGTATATTGATGATGAAAAACTGATTGAAAAGATTCTCAGCGAGGCTGAAAAGATAAATGGACTCATTAAAAGGCTTGATGAGGGTTGGCTTGAGTCTGAGGAGGTAAGGAATTTCCTCAAGAAATACCTCTGATAGATTTTGTGGATTGCAAATGAAGTTAGAAAGGCAATTTAGCCCCTTATGTAATTAATTCCAAGGGTTGAGAAATTAAAACAAAAAAAGTTAAACAGAAACTACTTTCTCCCCCCTCTGCATTGCAACTCTTCCAGTTCTTGCAAGTTCCCTGATTCCAAACTGCCTCATAAGATTGATGAAAGCCCTTATTTTATCCTCATCACCTGTGATCTCAATTATCAGGCTATCCTTTGAAACATCCACGACTCTACCTCTGAAAATGTTTGCAAGCTCCACGATCTCACCTCTTGTTTCAGAGGTAGCCTTCACTTTAATCAGAACTAGCTCTCTTTCTACACTCTTTTCCGTAACATCACTGACCTTTATAACATCTATAAGCTTGTTAAGCTGCTTCATCACCTGTTCAACGACTCTCAAATCTCCGTTGACGACTATCGTCATTCTTGAGATGTCTTCTCTGTCAGTTGTGCCAACTGTGAGGCTCTCTATGTTGAAATTCCTTCTTCTGAAAAGGGATGAAACCCTTGCAAGAACACCTGGTTTATTCTCAACAAGGACTGAAATTGTGTGTTTGCTGTTTGAATTTGAGTTTGGCATTTTCATCACCTCAAAAATCCTCATCAATTATCTGATTCAAACCTGCACCGGCTGGAACCATTGGAAAGACATTTTCAAGCCTTTCTACTCTGAAATCCATAACTACTGGTAGGTCTCTGACTTCAAATGCTTCTTTTAGAACATCTTCTACCTCAGATGGCCTCTCGATTGTAAACCCTATAGCTCCAAAACCCTCGGCTATCTTTTCAAAACTCATCTCTTTGTATCTCAGGCATGTGGCAGAGTATCTCTCATCATAGAAAAGCTGTTGCCACTGTCTAACCATTCCCAGAAATTGATTGTTCATTATTGCAACCTTTACTGGAATGTTGAAATCAACACATGTCGCAAGCTCCTGAATGTTCATCAGGAAACTACCATCTCCTGCAACATCAACCACATTTCTCTCGGGAAAAGCCATTTGAGCACCAATAGCTGCTGGAAAACCAAAGCCCATTGTTCCCAGTCCACCGCTTGAAATGAACTGTCTTGGGTATTTTGTTTTGAAAAACTGGGCAGCCCACATCTGGTTTTGTCCCACCTCGGTTGTAACAATTGTATCGGGTTCAACTTCAAATATTTTCTCTATTATATGTTGTGGTCTCAGCTTACCATCTTTTTTGTATTTAAGAGGATATTTCTTTCTCCAGGTATTGACCCTATCCTCCCACTCTTTTCTCTTCTTGTATCTGATAATCTTTATGAGTGAGCTTAGAATACCCCTAGCATCTCCCACAATTGGAATATCCACTCTAACATTCTTTCCTATCTCCGCCGGGTCGATATCGATGTGGATTATCTTTGCATAAGGGGCAAAACTCTCCACTTTCCCTGTTGTTCTGTCACTGAATCTTGTTCCAACAGCTATAACAAGATCACATTCTGTTAAAGCATAGTTTGCATATTTTGAGCCATGCATTCCGACAAAACCCAGGCAGAGTGGATGAGTCTCGGGAAAGGCACTTTTACCCATTAAAGTTGTGACAACAAATGCAGGAATTGTTTCTGCAAGCTTAACAAGTTCTGTACTTGCATTAGAAAGGATAACTCCTCCTCCTGCAAGAATTACAGGTCGTTCGGACTCCATTATCAGTTCTGCTGCTCTTTTGATTTGCTTGGGATGGCCTTTCGTTTTGGGTTTGTATCCTGGAAGGTTTACTTTCTTAGAATAATTATAGTTTATTTCGGCAGCAGTTATGTCCTTTGGAATGTCTATCAGTACAGGACCTGGTCTGCCCGTTGAAGAAATGTGAAAAGCCTCTGCAATTGTTTTTAGAAGCTCTTCTGGTTTTGTCACTATGTAGTTGTGCTTTGTTACGGGCATGGTGATTCCCGTTATATCTGCCTCCTGAAAGGCATCATTGCCTATGAGACTTCTGGGGACCTGTCCTGTTATTACAACAATCGGTGAGGAGTCCATATATGCTGTTGCTATTCCTGTAACTGTGTTGGTAGCTCCAGGCCCGGATGTGGCGAAAGCAACACCCGTTTTTCCAGACGCTCTTGCATAGCCGTCTGCCGCATGAACTGCAGCCTGCTCGTGTCGAGTGAGAATGTGGTTTATCTCCGAATCATAGAGTGCATCATACACTTCTATTATTGCTCCCCCAGGTATCCCGAATATGGTTCCAACACCCTCCTCCTCAAAAGCCCTGACAATCGCATCAGCACTTCGCATTCAACCACCTCAAAAAAGGCAGAACGCCTTTAAAGAAGTACTACAATAATTACAGCAAGAATCACTACCCTCAAGAAAAGTTCATTTATTTTGTTTCTGAGGGCAGTGTTCATTATTCCCGAATAATTATTCGGTTTTAAATATTTTTTGGTATCTTTCACAATATACTTTGTTCTCACGGTTTTCCTCCGGAGTCAAAAATAAAATTTGGTTCAAATCAGCATGTTCAGTCCTTCGAGCATAGCTTCTACCGACGCCATTATTATATCTGTTCTTGCACCCCTTGCGGTTACGATCCTGTCACCTTTTTCAAGCTGGACTATCACATCAACAAGTGCATCAGTACCACCGGTTATTGCATCCACATGGTAGCTAACCAGCCTTATATCTCCGAACTCTGCTACTGCTTTTTTGATCGCATTGATTGCAGCATCAACAGGTCCGAGACCTATAGCAGCCTCAATTTTCTCGTTTCCGTTTATTTTCAGTTTAACGCTCGCAGTTGGCATTATGTTCATCCCGCTCACAATTGACAGGTCTTCAAGTTTTACTTTCTTCTCTCTCTTTATCTGGAGAACTGTCTCGATTATGGTCTTAACATCAGCATCGGTGACCCTCTTTCCTTTGTCTCCAATCTCCTTTACTCTTGTGAGAATCTCTTTCATCTGTTCTTTGTCTGCTTTATATCCCAATCTGTTCATTATCTCCTGAACACTTGCTTTTCCTGCGTGCTTGCCGAGAACGAGTTGTCTCTTTCTTCCGACCATTTCAGGGGTTATTGGCTCGTATGTTGAGCTATCCTTTATGATGGCTGATGTGTGGATTCCACTTTCATGTGTAAATGCATACTCTCCAACAATCGGTTTGTGCTTGGGAATAACGATTCTTGTCAGTTTTTCCACAAGTTTTGCGGTATCATATATATTTTCTTTTATGATTCCGGTTTTGAATCCATAATGGAACTCGAGAGTCACTACAGCCTCCTCAAGAGCTGCATTTCCTGCTCTCTCACCAATTCCATTAATTGTCGCGTGAAATTCTCTCGCCCCACCCTTAATAGCATAAATCGTGTTTGCGGTTGCAAGCCCGAAATCATCGTGGCAGTGGATTGCAATGGGGATCTTGAACTCTCGAACGAGCTCTCTCATGATATTCTCTGTTTCCTCTGGAATCAAAACTCCAACAGTGTCGGCAAAGGTAAGTCTGTCTGCCTTTGCATCCTCAGCAGCCCTGAAAAGTTCAATTACAAATCCCAGATCTGCTCTGGAGGCATCTTCTGCTCCGAATTCAACTATAAGTCCTCTCTCCTTCGCATATTCAACTGCCTGAACTGATAGCTCAATCACATCTTCTCTGCTCTTGCCTGGAAACTTGCTGTTCATGTGTATCTCTGATGACGGAGCCACCATGAAAATCGAATCAGCTCCAGCATCAGCGGCGGCATCGATATCTTCTTTTTTAATTCTACCAAAACTGCATATTTCAGCCTTTAAACCAGCTTTTGATATCTCTTTTATGGCATTGAAGTCTCCTTCGGATGCTATAGCAGTTCCAGCTTCGATTATGTCAACACCGAGATTGTCGAGGGCAGCAGCTATGATCAATTTTTGCTCTACAGTCAAGGAGACTCCTGGAGTTTGCTCTCCATCCCTAAGGGTTGTGTCAAGCACCTTTACACGCGACATTTTATCAAACCAAGTTATCAGAAAAGAGATGTGTTTTTAAACTTTATCCGTACTGACTTAAAAAATACTGGTGTAATTATTGTGTAATTACTAAACATAATAACAGTAAACAGCACCCGGAGAATAACGAATTCTGTTCTCATCACAGACCACCTTATTTATCTTATCTGCCAGAACGATCTTTTGATGTGGTATAAAAAGTTAAAAAAGAGCGCCTCTAACATCTCCAATTTTATGAAAAGCAATCGTATAGATTGCTTTAAACCAGATTAACTCTCGACAATCTTCATTTCAAAAACAGAAAACTCGGGAAGTGGGCTCGCCCGGATTCGAACCGGGGACCTTCGCCTCGTCAAGGCGACGTCATAACCACTAGACTACGAGCCCTTTTTAACCTTTATTTTTCAATTTGTTTATGAATTTTATGGTTGTGAGTTCGTGTAAGTCCGTATAATTTAAATCTGAAACTGGACTCTATCTTTCTCGGATTTAAATCTGATACTTCTCACTACAGGCAATTTTATGGAAAAACCTTGCAGAATAAAGTTTGTAATAAAGTTTATATTAGCTCCATCTTTAAAACTATAACATGAAATTTTGCCCTGTACCTTTTAGCTCAGCATTAATCCTGAGAGCTCTCCTGATACTCTCTATACTCGTTCATCTTTCATCAGTTGCTCTGGCAGACATCGTGGAGGTAGAGATTAAGGGCGAAATTAATGAAGGTACTGTAATTACTGTAGAGAAAGCATTTAAGATTGCTGAAGAAAAGAATGTCAATGCAATTCTTGTGATTATTAATACTCCTGGAGGTCTGGTTTCATCGACTGAAAAAATTGTCTCAATGATTCTTAACAGTAAAATTCCTGTAATTACATATGTTTATCCACATGGATCCTTTTCTGCTTCAGCTGGTTCGTTTATATTGCTCTCGGGACACATTGCTGCAATGTCGAACGGAACATCAGTGGGAGCAGCCACACCAGTTGCTGTTGGGCTTGGTGTAGAGAGTGTGGAGAACAAGACAGTAAATTACATCGCCAGTTATGCGCGGGGAATCGCAGAAAAAAGAGGAAGACCAAGTGATATTGCTGAGAAATTTGTAACTGAAAGTTTGAGTCTTACTGCAAAGGAAGCATACAGGTTGAAAGTCATTGATTTTCTTGCCGATTCAAAGGAAGAGCTCTTTTACAAGATAAACAAGGAGGAAATAGAGATTGATGGTAGGATAGTCAGAGTCGGAGGAGATGTAATTCGGATTGATGAACCGGTTCAGGCAAAAATTCTTAGTCTGCTAACGAATCCACAGGTAGCAACAATTCTTTTTTTAATCGGGTTGTATGGTCTAATATTTGGTTTGACCTCTCCAGGAATTTTGCCAGAGACTGTTGGTGCAATCTCTCTTATCCTCTCACTTGTTGGTCTTGGAGCAATAGGTATAAACACCCTCGGGATTCTTCTTATTGTCGCTGGGGTGATATTTCTGATCGCTGAACTACTTACTCCCACCTATGGTGTTCTTGGTGGAGCATCGGTTATCTCCATAGTTCTTGGAACACTTTTCCTGATTAATGAGCCTTTGATGCCGAAGGGTTTCTATAACTCATTTACAATGTTCGTGGCAGGAGTTGGTATTGGGCTTGGTGTGTTGATGACTTTTCTTCTGATAAAGGTGGTGCAGCTTAAAAGGGAGAGGAAAAAGGTTGGAGGGGAAGCTCTGATAGGGGAAAAAGGAACGGTCATAGATTTTGAGAGTGGGGAAGGTCTCGCAAAAGTTAGAGGGGAAATCTGGAAAATAACGAGCGAGGAGGATCTATGGAAGGGAGATGAAATCATTGTTTATGCAAGAAATGGGTTGATACTGAAAGTCAGGAAATTAAAAAAGGAAGAATAGGGGGTAAATTTCTTTGGGGGGTAATCTGGGGAATAGCAGCATAGAAGAAAATCTGATAAATGAAACAGGAAAATGGAAAGAACGAATAGAAATCAGACTTTCTCAGCTTGTAGATTGCAGAGATGATAATTTTTTGAGAAATATCAGGGCATATATTGAAGACTCAGATTACTTCCTTGCAAAAAACGACCCTGTACGGGCGTTCGAGTGCATAATATGGGCGTGGGCATGGCTTGAGATTGGAGAACAGGAAGGAAAGCTAATCTTTTCAGAGAAGGATTAGATATAAAAATTGGATATAAAAAATAGTGGTGTTTGAAAATTTTGGATACAGGTTAGATATAGCAGACCCCTTTTGTAACCTTTCTCCCAACATCTCCTTTCAGTTTTAGAACAATCTCACCATTGGGTGTCTTCAGTACGATTTCGGTCTCATCCTCGTAAACACATACTTTGAAATGGTTAATCTTCTCCTCATATATGCTGTATCCTTTCCTGATTTCTACTTTACCATTGCATCTATCCTCTATGAATGATCTGGTTTTTATGAATCTTTCAAAGTCTCTCAGTGCCTCAACCTGCTCTGAAAGCTCAATGTATCCGTTGAATATACTTTTCAGCCTTCTTATAGTCTCATCAGCGGAAATTCTCAGCTTGTAAATCATATAGGCTCCAAGAATGCAGCCAGTTTTACTTCTCCCGAAATGACAGTGAACAGCCACTGCTCCATTGACAGAATCGATAAAATCAACAGCTTCTGCCATCTGATCGAGGTAGGGAGCCTTAAACTCGTGAAGGGGAATATGAAAATAGTCAAAATATTTGAGTTCATCAAAACAAAGAGGCTCCCTTGTAAGCGTCAGAATTCCTTTGAAACCCATGTCTTTCAACTGAAGTAAAGCTTCTCTGTCTGGCAGTCCCATACCTGCAAGTTTGTCATCAATGACTACTCTGAAGTTAGTCAACGCCATGTTTTAAGGAATTCAAAAGATTAAATAAACTTTTCTCCCGTTATATCTGCTGTGAACACCCGGCATCTTGTTTGCGTGGATATACTGACTTAACGGTGTTTAATATTCTCTGTTGGTTTTCTTATGCGTTGCTTTTCTAATTGGATCCCATTATGAATAAAACAGAAAGATATAAATACCAGAAAATATAATGATTAATACAGAAAGATGCCCCCACCCCCCTTTCCACCTGCCACCGAAGAGGTGGCAACTATTCTTTTTACTCTTGATATAATGGTTGCAGCTAAAAATTTTGTAAATCGTTAGCGAATTCAGCGAGAGCACATTCAGAATAAAATAAAGTAGGATTATAAAAAATATTTCAAAATCTCATCGTGAGCAAGTTTCTGGCGATAATCAGCTTCTCAATCTCCTTTGTACCTTCGTAGATCTCTGTTATTTTTGCATCCCTGTAGAATTCATTTATTGCATATTCATCGATGTAGCCATAGCCACCATGGAACTGGAGTGCCCAGTCACAGGTTTCGACTGCAACCTCTCCTGCATACCACTTTGCCATGGAAGAGAGCATAGGGTCTGGTCTTCCTTTCTCAACCATTACTGCTCCAGCTCTGTATGTGAGGGTTCTTGCTGCCTCGATTTTAGTTGCAAGCTCAGCCAGCTTGAACTGTATAAACTGGAAGTTCGATATAGGGACGCCAAAAGCTTTTCTCTGTTTCACATACTCGACTGCAAGCTTTAAAGCACCCTTTGCAATTCCCACAGCCTGTGCAGCAACCCAGGCTCGTGTTCTATCAAAGAACTCCATCATATAATAGAACCCCTTTCCCTCTTCTCCCACAAGATTGCTTTTTGGAACCCTTACATTTGAGAGTGAAATCTCAGCAGTATCGCTCGCTCTAATTCCAAGTTTTCCAGTTATTTTTGTAGCTTTGAAGCCTTCTCTGTCAGTTTCTACTATGAAATAGGACATTGCTTTATGCCTCTCATTCCAGTCAAGTTCTCTTGTCTTGGCTGTAACCAGAATAAAATCTGCGACTGTTCCGTTTGTTATGAACTGCTTTGTGCCATTGATAACCCATTCGTCTCCTTCCAGAACAGCTCTTGTTTTGATGCTGGCAGAGTCACTTCCACAATCCGGCTCAGTATTGGCCATACCCATAATTGCATCGCCTGAGCAAATCTTGGGAATCCATTTCTCTTTCTGCTCCTCGCTACCATGATTGAGGAGAATCTCAATACCGAATATGGGTGTAAGGCAGGCAAGAGCGAGTCCAGGATTTACTGCTGAGAATTCCTCCATTACAATCATCTGCTCTATGGGTCCATAACCACCACCGCCATACTCTTCTGGTATGGCTACGGCATGGAAACCAAGCTGTGCGCATTTCCTAACGAGCTCTCTTGGATATTTTTCCTCCCTATCACACTCCATTGCGAGCTCGGGTGTAAACTCTTTCTCTGCAAACTCTCTGGCAGCTTTTCTGATGTCCTCCTGTTCCTCATTAAATGTAAAGTCCACCATTTATACCACCTTTTTAAATTTACATAGGACAGTATAAAATTCTTTTGTTTTAAATAATATTCTTTCGAAATCTAATTTTGAAAAGAAAAGCTTAAATAGTCTCAATCCAGAATCAATTAAAAATAATGACGAATTTTCAGGTTTATAATTTTTTCTATATTCTAAACCGATTTTAGAAGCATATAATTCGAGAAAGACTTATATAACGAAAAATGAGTATAAAGTTTATGTCTGAAAATGTGGCTGTTATTGGAATTGGACATTCCAAATTTGGAACAAGAAAAGATGTCAATATTCCTGAGCTTGCATGGGAGTCGATTAAACCGGCACTTGATACCGCTAATATCGAACAGAAAGACATAGACTTTTTTGTCTTGGGAAACGCAGGAATATGGAGCAGTGAGGCAGCCATTCCTGCTCTCATGGCTGAATACGCAGACCTTGCACCGAAAGGTTCAATGAGGGTTGAGGCAGCCTGTGCAACAGGAAATGCTGCAATAAGGGTAGGATACACAGCAATCAAGAGTGGAGAAGCAGATGTAGTTCTCGTTCTTGGTGTGGAAAAGATGCAGGAGTCTCCGAATCCAACCGTCATAGAACTCATCGGCAGGTTTGGAAGTTATTTCTGGGAATTTGAGAACTTTGGTCTGACCTTTCCCGGATATTATGCACTGCATGGGACTGCTTACATGATGAAATATGGAGCTACGGAGGAAGATTTTGCAAGGGTAGCAGTTAAAAACCACTATTATGGTGCAAAAAACCCCTATGCACAGTTCCAGAAAGAAATAACTCTTGAAAAGGCAATGGAACCAAAATACATTGCCTGGCCCTTCAAGCTCTTTGACTGCTCACCTATAACAGATGGAAGTGCATGTGTTATTCTTGCAAGTGAGGAATTCGCAAAAGATATTGAGGATAAAATATGGATTCACAGCCAGGGTGTTGGAACAGGTACTGCAAACCTGAGCAGAAGAGAAGACTTTACATCTCTTGAATCAGCCAGATATGCTGCTGAAATAGCATACAAGAAGGCTGGAATCGATATTGATACCCCTTACAAATATCTCGATGGAGCAAATGTTCATGATTGTTTCACCGCTCCCGAGATAATAGCCTATGAGGACCTCAGATTTGCAAAGAGAGGAGAAGGATTCAAACTCGTCAGAGATGAACAGACTTACATTGGTGGAAGAATTCCCGTTAATATAGATGGTGGATTAAAGGCAAAGGGACATCCGATTGGAGCAACGGGCGTGAGCCAGGCTGTTGAGGCATACAAGCAACTTCTCGGAAAAGCGGATCCGGGTAGGCAGGCAGATATAGAGAAAGGAAGATGGCTTGCCCACAATGTTGGTGGAACGGGACATTACACATATGTTACAATATACGGGCTTGATAAACCACAGTGAGGTGTTTTGTATGAAAGAAGAGATTGAAAAGCAAATTAAGGAGTTTGGTTTTCCTGTAATTGCTGATGAGAAATCAGGAGCTCTTCAGTGGGTTGATATGAGAGAGCTGAAAGTCAGCTATCTTATGTGCATTGAGAACATCAAACCCTTTTTCGAAGCTCTAAAGGAAAACAGACTCGTTACGACAAAATGCAGAAAATGCGGGAGACTTTTCTTCCCACCCCAGAAAGACTGTCCAACATGCAGGGACAGTGACATGGAGTGGGTTGAGTTATCGAAGGAGGGTGTACTTGAAACTCTGACAGTTCTTTTCGTTAAACCACCCTCATTTGGTAAATACAACCCATATACTGTAGCAATCGCCAAACTCGATGATGGCCCAAGAATAACAGCTTGGCTCAAAATGGATCCGACGAAGGCAAGACCTGGGATGAGGGTGAGAGTTCAGGTGTCAAGAAGAGAGGAAGAAGGGTATCTGATGTATGAGCTTGTTCCTGTTGAGGAATAATTTCTAATTTTTATGGAGAGGTTTATGGAGGGATGAATTATGAAAAAGATCGCAGTTCTTGGAGCTGGGGCGATGGGTCATGGCATTGCCTATGTTAGTGCCATGGCTGGATATGAGGTATGGGTTAGAGATATAGACCAAAAGTTTCTTGACAAAGCGCTTGCGAACATCCAAAAAATGCTGGAAAAGGCTGTGACAAAGGGAAAAATGAAGGAAGAGAAGGCAAAAGAGGTTCTTGGCAGACTTCACTTCACCTTAGATATGAAGGAAGCGGTTGAAGGAGCTGAACTTGTTATAGAGGCAGTTCCAGAGATACTTGATTTGAAAAAGAAGGTCTTTGAGGAGGTTCAGCAGCATGCAAGCCCAGAGTGTATCTTTGCAACAAACACATCCGGATTGAGTATCACTGAAATTGCAGGCGTTACTGATCGCCCAGAGAAGTTTATGGGCCTGCACTTCTTCAACCCTGTCCCTGTGATGCAGCTGGTTGAAGTAATTAGGGGTGAGAAAACAGCAGATTCAACGATTGAATATGGGGTTAACTTCGTAAAGAGCATTGGAAAAACGCCTGTTGTTGTTAAGAAAGATGTTGAAGGATTCATTGTAAATAGATGCCTTGTCCCCTATCTTGCTCTTGCCATTGATGATGTTGGCAGGGGTGTTGCAACCAAAGAGGAAATCGATGCAACAATGAAGTTTACATATGCATTCCCGATGGGACCTATTGAACTTGGTGACTTTGTGGGGCTGGATATACTGTACTATGGAGGGGAACAGTGGAGCCTCGTACCGAATGCAGATATTTTGAAGGAAAGAATTGAGAAGAAAGAGCTTGGGATGAAAACAGGGAAGGGATTCTATGACTGGAGCAAGGGCAGACCAGAGATTCCAAAAGAGCTTGCAGGAAAGTATGATGCGCTTAGACTCATAGCACCAATGGTTAACATTGCAGCGGGACTCATAGAAATGGGTGTAGCAAGTGCGGAGGAAGTAGATCTGGCAATGAAGCTTGGAACGAATATGCCAAAGGGACCATGTGAACTTGGAGATGAAGCTGGACTAGATGTTGTTGTGAAAAAGCTTGAAGAGCTTTATGAAGAAAAGAAACTTGATGTCCTCAAACCCGTTGAACTGTTGAAGAAGATGGTTTCTGAAGGGAAGCTTGGAAAGAAGAGCGGTGAGGGATTCTACAATTACAGGGGTGAAGAAGCGGCTTTCAAAAACCTGATAATTGAAAAGGATGAGGAGAATAGAATTGCAAAAATAGTCTTAAACAGACCTCACAGGCTCAATGCTCTCTCTTTTGAACTCTTGGACGAGATTGAGCTTGCTTTAAAGAAGCTTGCAAAGGACGACGATGTTAGAGTTGTTATTTTCACCGGAGCAGGAGATAAGTCCTTCTCTGCAGGCTTCGATTTGCAGGAAGCCTTAGCCGATCCATCAACTCTCAAGCCAGCTAATTCGGCAATGGTGTCTGCGAGAGGTCAGGAAGTCTTTACAGCAATTGAAAAATTCCCCAAACCCGTTATAGCGGCAATTAACGGCTACGCCTTTGGAGGTGGATGTGAACTCACCCTTGCCTGTGACTTCAGGATCATGTCAAGAGCGGGCAAGATTGGTCTGACTGAAGCAGCAATCGGTCTCATACCGGGCTGGGGAGGAACCCAGAGGATGGCAAAGCTTGTTGGAATGGCGAAAGCGAAGGAATTAATACTTCTTGCAAAGAGAATAACTGCAGATGAGGCGGAGGCAATTGGACTTGTCAACAAATCTGTAGATCCTGATAACTTCTGGGATGAAGTAATGTCACTTGCAAAGGCTCTTGCGGAGATGCCGCCCATAACACTCAGGGTAGCGAAATATGCAATAAACTATGGTTACGAGCTACCGGTTGAGGCTGGACAGGCTATTGAAGCTGCCTACTTTGGAATTGCCACTTCGACTGAAGATGTAATGGAAGGAGTGAGAGCCTTCTTCGAGAGAAGAAAACCAGAGTTTAAGGGTAGATAAAATAATATTTTCTAATTTAAATACATTAATTTCAAATTTTTTATTTCAAAACCTATAAAAAGCCATTTGGTTTAGCATGCTTCACGGGGGTGAGAAAGTGAATATTATCGTACTTACAAAGCATGCCCCTGACCCGGAATCTGAAATTCATGTGGGGGCAGATGGAAAGAGTGTTGAGCAGAGAGGTCTTGTTTATGACATAAATGACTGGGACAGATATGCTGTAGAAGAGGCAATTCAGATCAAGGAGAATAGAGATGGAGAGGTTGTGGTTGTTGGTGTTGGAACAGCATGCGAGGATACCCTCAGAAAATGTTTAGCAATGGGTGCTGACAGGGCAATAAAGGTTCCTTACGATGTCACAATGGATGCATTTCAGACAGCAGAGCTTATAAAAGAGGCGATCAAGGATGAGAAGTTTGATATAATAATGGCTGGTTATCAGTCACAGGATTTGAACAACGCTCTTGTGGGAACACTTCTGGCAGGAATGCTTGGAATACCCTTTGCAACGGCTGTGACAGCTCTCGAGGTTGAAGATGGAAGTGTTAGAGTAAGAAGAGAGCTTGAAGGGGGATACAATGAGGAAGTGGTTCTTCCACTTCCATGCTTGGTGACAATTCAGAGCGGTATCAATGAACCAAGGTATGTTTCAATCATGGGTATCAAGAGAGCAAAAACGAAGGAACTCAGAGAAATAGAGGTCTCACCAACGGTCTCGACACTCGAAGTAGAGAAGATGTACTTCCCACCTGTCAAGAAGGCTGAGATGATTGAAGGTTCTCCAGAAGAGGTCGCTAAGAAGCTTATTGAAATACTCAAGAACAGGGGGCTGGTATAATGAGGGTGTTTGTTGTAGCCGAGCACAGGATGGGAGAGCTAAATCCTATAACTACTGAACTACTCAATCTTGCAAATGCAATCAAAGGGGATGGCACAAGTGAGGCTGTGGTTCTTGGCAGGGATGTTAGAACATATGCGGATGAACTCTCAAAATACGCCGATAAAGTATGGCTCATTCAGGATGACAGCCTTGAGTTCTTCAACCCGGAGATTTATGCTGATATTTTGAAACAGCTCTTTGCTTCAAACAAACCCGATGTCGTTCTGGTTGGAAACACTTCTTATGGTTTGGAGCTTGCACCACTCCTTTCAGTAATGCTCAATGCACCTATAGCAACAGATGTTGTTAATGTTGATGCCTCAGATGGTATCAAAGTCTCCAAGTACATCTTCCAGGGTAAGCTGATGGTGGACATGAAGCTTAAAGAGGCAGAATCTTATGTACTCTCGATCAGGCAGGGAGTTTTCAAGGATGGAGAGGAAGTCTCAGGAACCGTTGAAGAGGTTGAAATAAAACCCTCAGCGGAGCCGAAGAGAAAGTTCGTCCAGTATATTGAGCCTGAAGTCGGAGAGGTTGATATTACACAGGCGGATATAGTGGTCACTGTTGGAAGAGGAATTGAGGATGCCTCGAATATTGAGCTTGCCGAGGAGCTGGCTGAAAAGCTTGGAGGAGTTGTTGCAGGAAGCAGACCTGTAATAGATAATGGCTGGCTTCCAAAAGACAGGCAGATAGGTATCTCAGGAAAAACTGTCAAACCAAAGCTCTATCTTGGACTTGCAGTGAGTGGAGCCTTCCAGCATGTTATGGGTATGAAGGACAGTGAACTCATCGTGGCAATAAACAAGGATCCAGAGGCTCCAATATTTGGTGTCGCTCAGTACGGCATTGTTGGGGATATCTTCGAGGTAGTCCCAGAGCTTATTGAGCAGTTGAGCAAACTCAAGGGCTAAATATTTTTTTATTTTTATTTTAAATATAAATCTTTAACTCTGTGGTTAATTCTACAGTTAATTCTACGGCTCAATCCCGCTGACAGTTATTTTAAATCTACACTTCTCTCCTTCAGGCTTTGAACGGTGTTTCATTAGCGTGGCAACTCTTTCTCCATTAACCTTTTCTAACCCAATAATTGTTTTTGAGAGATGATCGAGGGTAGGACCTCCGAGTGGTCTATCCTTACCTGTCTTTATGTCTGTGAACATCTGATTTGTTATGACAGCAGCGAGTCTGTATTTCCTTGCAAGTCCGAGCAGAAATGTGAGCTGAGAAGTCAGTTCTCTCTTCATCCGTAGCTGTCTCTCAACATCCTCAAGCTCACTTCTGTACAGGGCTGTTATTGAATCAACGATTATGAGTTCTATTTTTTCACTCCTGCAAATTCTACCTATCTCGCGAATTGTTGAACTCTGCTGCTTAAAATCCATTACTTCAAAAAGCAAGACATTGTTAAGTGCACTGGTATTCCTGAAAATCTGTCTTACTCTCTCTCTTGAAAGCCCTTCTGTATCTATAAAGGCAACTTTTCCAATCTTGGATGCTGTATTGTAGGCGAGCTGAAGACATATTGAAGTTTTCCCGGTTGCTGACCCTCCGTATATCTGGGTTATGGTTTCTCTCTCAACTCCTCCTCCAAGCAGAGAGTCTAAGCATCTGCTCCCTATTGTCAGCAAGTCCACTTCTGGGTTTTTCATAACTATTGCTCCATTTCTGTTAGCTCAGAAATAACCTTCGAATACACCTCTGGAAGCGGCAGGTTCAGTTCTTCGGCAATTTTTTTCACATCATCAAACTCTGGTTTTATTATTTTCCTTTCAGGGTATGACACCTTCACACTTATACTGAATTTTCTACCCTCAATCAGGACATCAACCTTTTTCTGTTCTCTAAAAGCTCGCAATCTGTGATAAACAGGGATAACTCTTACACCAATTGAACCAGTCTCCATCATCATGGTCTTTGATACCTTCTCAATATCCTCACTTTTACATATTGCCTTCAAAATGTAACCGGGTCTGTTTTTCTTTCCGAAAAAGGGAATGGCTGAGACATCCAGACAAAGTTTGGAAAGAATATTGATGGCGTTTCCTATGATTTCACCACTCGCATCATCAACATTTGTTTCAAGAACTACAATCCTGTCGTGAAACTTGGATTTTCCGAGTATCAGTCTCAGCACATTAGGCCTTTTCAGCTCTTTTGAGCCAGCTCCGTAATTTATATTTTCAACTGAGAAAGGATATTTGAATGACCCTTCTGAAAAATGAGCCAGTATAGCAGCTCCAGTTGGAGTAAGCAACTCACCTTCGTTCATATCACTGTAGTAAACCTCCAGATTAGAGTTTTTGATAATCTCTGTTACGGCAGGAGGAGGGACGGGATATCTCCCGTGATGGGATACAACCTCCCCACTTCCAAGATTAATAGGTGTGGTGTATATTCTGTATCCATCTTTTTTGAGCCTGTTCAAACCGAGTGTGGCAGAAACGACATCAAAAATAGCATCATCGCTTCCGACCTCGTGGAAAAGAGCATCTTCATAATTTTCATGACCGTGAACCTCTGCCTCTGCCTGTGCAATCCTTTCAAATATTCTCATTGCATCAGGGACAGCTTCTCTCAATTCTGGATCGGAAACTTTACTGAATTTGTTTGTAACTTCTTTAAATGTCCTCTCGACTTTTGTCTCTCTAACATCAATTTTTCTGGCATCAATTCCGGATTTTTTAACCTTTTTTACTTCGAAATCTATATCCAGGTGGAATGATGAAATTACCTTCCTCAGATCTTCTTCTGTGAGAGTAACGCCAAATAAGGATGAAACTATCATGTCTCCTGATGCCCCGCTGAAGCAATCAATAATTGCAACCCGCATATCCATCAATCCCCTCAATCGGTTTTAACGATTTTGATTATATAAAGCATCACCACAATTCTTTTTTATATGCAGCTACATAAAATACTTCGGAAAAAGCTATTCGGAGACATGACATTGCATCAGAATTTTGAAAGTGTCTTCAGAGCCAATGATGACTGTTACAAAAAGCTTTAAGATGCGGTTGGAATATACTTGATTGGAAAGAGGTGGTAAAATGAAAATAAATCTGAAGGTAAATCAGGCTTACCCCAGCGATTCAGGGAGGGGTATTGCCAGGCTCGATCCAGACTCAATGCTCAAGCTCCAGATTTCCCCAGGAGACATAATAGAAATTAAAGGCAGGAGAAAGACAGTTGCAAAGGTCTGGAGAGCTCCCAAAAGAGATTGGGGAAAAGGTATCATAAGAGTTGATAGATTCATAAGAGAAAATTCAGGCGTCAGTGTTGGTGATACCGTTGAGGTTAGCAAGGCAGAATACTCACCTGCCAAACTTGTAATTCTTGCTCCATTGAGAAAAATTGAATTCCGTGTTTACGGAATGGATATTGGAGATTATCTCAAACATCAGCTTCTCAAGAGGCCTCTCGTTGAGGGAGATATAATTCCCCTTGTTGGTGCTCCAGCATTAACAGGCTTTGGAAAGTACGCTCAGAATCAGGGAGCACTTCTGTTTGTTGCCGTGAAAACAGAACCCAAGGAAGCAGTAATCATAGATGAATCGACAAAGGTCGTTTATAGAGAGCGCCCTGCCAAGGGATTTGAGAGAATCGGTAGAGCGGGTGTAACCTATGAAGATATAGGAGGTTTAAAAGAGGAGCTGCAGAAAGTTAGAGAAGTTATTGAGCTTCCACTCAGGTATCCGGAGATCTTTCAGAGACTCGGTATTGATCCACCAAAAGGAGTTCTGCTCCATGGTCCTCCAGGAACAGGAAAAACGCTCATTGCAAAGGCAGTGGCTAATGAAATCGGGGCATCCTTCTACACGATCAACGGTCCTGAGATTATGAGTAAGTTCTATGGTGAGTCAGAACAGAGGTTGAGAGAGATTTTCGAGGAGGCTAAGGAGAACTCACCATCAATAATCTTTATTGATGAGATTGATGCGATAGCTCCAAGAAGAGATGAAGTTACAGGAGAGGTGGAGAGGAGAGTTGTTGCACAGCTTCTGACTCTGATGGATGGTCTTGAAGAAAGGGGACAGGTTATTGTCATTGCTGCAACAAACAGGGTTGAGGCAGTAGATCCGGCGTTAAGAAGACCCGGTAGATTTGACAGGGAGATTGAAATTGGAGTTCCCGATAGAGAAGGGAGGTATGAGATACTCCAGATTCATACCAGAAACATGCCTCTTGAACCGGATTATGAACCTTATATTGTTCTGGAGTCTCTTCGATCTCTAAAAAAGAGTTACAGCCAAGATGGAGATTTAGAGCTTGTAAAAGAAATCGAATTTGTGGAGGATGAGGTCAAGAGAAAGGAGACAAAGGAGGAGATAAAGGAACTAATTTATTCTATTTTCGACGAAACTGTAATCTCTGAACTTGAGAGAGAAATTACAAAGAACATGCTCAAGCAACTGGCAGACCAGACTCATGGCTTTGTTGGAGCTGACATTGAAGCCCTTTCAAAAGAAGCAGCGATGAAAGCTCTCAGAAGGTATCTCCCCCATATCGATCTCAACAGTGATGAGGTACCTGCAGAACTCCTTGAGTCCATCAGAATTACAATGGATGATTTCAAGGAGGCTCTGAGAGGTATAGAACCATCAGCAATGAGAGAAGTTCTTGTTGAGGTGCCGAAAGTCAACTGGGAAGATGTAGGTGGGCTTGATGATGTTAAGATGGAGATAATTGAAGCCGTCGAATGGCCGATAAAGTACCCTGAGAAGTTCAAGAAATTCTCGATAAAGCCGCCCAAAGGAGTTCTGCTGTATGGTCCTCCGGGAACAGGAAAAACACTCATTGCAAAGGCAGTTGCACATGAGACTGAGGCAAACTTCATAACTGTTAAAGGGAGTGAACTTCTCAGCAAGTGGCTTGGAGAGAGTGAGAAAGCGGTTAGAAAGATATTCAGAAAAGCCAGGCAGGTTGCGCCCTGTATAGTGTTCTTTGATGAGATTGATGCAATAGCTCAGATGAGAGGGATTGATGAGGGAAGCAGAGCGGTTGAAAGAGTTGTGAACCAGATTCTCACAGAAATGGATGGACTTGAAGAGCTTGAGGGAGTCATTGTGATAGGAGCAACAAATCGACCGGATATTCTCGATCCGGCTCTTCTCCGACCAGGAAGATTCGACAGACTAGTCTATGTTAAACCTCCTGACAGGAAAAGCAGACTTGCAATTTTCAAGATCCATACGAAGGGTATGCCTCTTGCCTCTGATGTTGATCTTGAAGAGCTTGCTGACCTCACAGAAGGATATGTTGGTGCGGATATTGAAGCTGTTTGCAGAGAGGCTGTTATGCTTGCTCTCAGAGAAAACATGGAATCAGAAGAGGTTGAGATGCGACATTTCCATGATGCTTTGAAGAAGATCAAGCCAAGTGTAACAGAGTCTATGGTTGGATTCTATGAGAGATTTGAGGAGAAAGCAAGACAGGAAAGACCGAAGGTGGCAGCCAAAACCTTCCTGGGTTACGGCTGATCACCATTATAGCCTCAAAGTTATTGGCTTTATATTTTTACATTTATTCTCTTAAAACCGGTGATAAAATAGGAAAGATTTATTAATAGTCAGTTATATGGTGTATTGATGGTGTTTGCAAAATCTCTTGCAAAAAAAATGGTGCTTCTTTCAGATGGAACGGTGGTTGGGACTCTCTACAATGTAACAGTAGATCTGAAAACAGGTTCTCTACTTGATTTGATAATAAAACCCGGGCAAAATCCTGTGCCGGAACTTGAGAAGCAGGATGGATTTTACATCGTTCCCTTTGAAACTGTAAAGTCAATAAGTGATTATGTTGTTTTAGATAAGAGGAAAGTACTCCGAGGATACTAACTGCTGAAACTATGAGAGACTACATATTTCCACCGTTATTTCTCCCTTTCTTTCTCCTCATAGTCCTTTTTCCCTTTCTGCTTTTGATGTTTTTTCTTGCAACTTCTCAGGTTTTTCAGGTGGTTTTCGGGCTTGATAGGGATCAGGCATTGACGGTTTTTCTTTTAATACTCATAGGCAGTCTGGTAAACATTCCTCTCTATGAAAGGGAAGGCAGAACAATTGTGAGAGAGTATAATTTTTTCGGGATCATATATCATGTGAAAGAGAGAAGTAGAATAACCCTTGCAGTCAATCTGGGTGGTTGTGTCTTTCCCGCTATACTTGCCATAAAACTACTTTTTGAACTTCCACTCATCCCATGGGCTATCTCATTTGTTATCTCTTCTGCAGTCATTTACCTTTATGCCCGTCCGGTTAGAGGGGTTGGAATAGCAGTTCCGATGTTAATTCCTCCTGTTTTTTCAGTCATCATGAGTTTTCTCGTTCTATCATCTTTTGGCTATCCTGTTACTCTTTTACCCAAATTTGCATACTCTACTGGGGTTCTTGCAGCTCTTTTTGGAGCTGATATTCTCCATCTCAAAGACATCGAAAGAATCGGAAGTGGTGTTGTTAGTATAGGAGGAGCAGGAACATTTGATGGAATCTTTCTGACAGGCGTCTTTTCAGTAGTATTCTCGTTTTTGATTGTTTGATAAACTGCGATAAAGTAAATGATAAATTATTATTGTTTTTGGATCTGTTATTTAAGCTTTTAATTAATGATAAAATGGGAATTTTTTTAATCTATCAACTCCATTTACTTCCATGAAGCTTTTTGAACCGATAGAAGTTGGCGGTATGGAAATTAAGAATAGAATTGTAATGCCTGCGGTCGGTACAAATTACTGGACTCTTGATGGGGCAGTTACAGACAGACTCCTTGAGTTTTATAGAGAAAGAGCGAAGAACGGGATAGGTTATGCTGTTGTGGGTGTTGCTAAAATCCAGCCCCAATTCTTTGGAGGGTTAGCAGTTCACGATGACAGTTATATTCCTGGGTTGAAGAAACTTGCAGGTGTCTTTCATGAATATGATGTCAGATGTGCAGTTCAGCTCTGGCATCCCGGGAGGTATGAGATATCTCTTTCAGATAGCGAACCTGTTTCGGCTTCAGACATTCCTCCACCAATTTTTACAAAAAGAAAACCGAAAGCTCTTACAGTTGATGAGATTCACCATATTCAAGATCTCTTTGCTGAAGCTGCTTTGAGGGCTAAGAAAGCAGGGTTCGATGCGGTTGAGCTTATTTGTTCGGCAGGGTATCTTATAAGTCAATTTCTCAGTCCTGCTACGAACAGGAGAACTGATGAATACGGTGGAAGCATTGAAAACAGAACAAGATTCGCTGTTGAGATAATAGAGAAAATTAAAGAAAAGTGTGGAAAGGAGTTTCCTGTAGGATGCAGAATTTCTGGTGAGGAATTTGTAGAGGGTGGAAACACCCTTGATGACATGAAGGAAATTGCCAGACTTCTTGAAAAAGCGGGGGCGTGTTATTTCAATGTAACTGCTGGCTGGCACGAATCGAAAAGACCCCTGATAACTATGTTCGTTCCAAGAGGAGGATTTGTTTATTTGGCTGAGGGAATCAGGCAGGTAGTTGATGTACCTGTAATAGCTTCGAACAGGATCAACACACCTGAACTTGCAGAGGAGATTCTGCAGGAAGGAAAGGCTGATATGGTCTCGATGATGAGAGCATTGCTTGCTGATCCTGAGCTTCCAAAGAAGGCGATGGAGGGCAGGAGTGATGAAATCCGGGTGTGTGTTGCATGTAATCAAGGCTGTATGGATTATGCATTTCAGGGAAAACCAATAACCTGCTTAGTAAATCCGGCTCTTGGGAGAGAGGCTGAGTTCAGAGAATTAAAGGCTGATGAGAAGAAAAGAGTTGTGGTGGTTGGAGGAGGTCCGGCTGGCTGCAAAGCTGCCGAGATGCTGGCAGAAAAAGGACATGAGGTTGTGCTTTTTGAAAAAACAGGAAGACTCGGAGGTCAGCTTATTCTTGCGGCAAAGTCACCTTATGGGAGAGAGTTTGAAAGCGTTCCTGCATATTTTGAAGCAGTCCTCCCAAAAAGAGGTGTTGAGCTCAGGCTAAAAGAGGTTGCAGATTCAGAGAAAGTACTCTCTCTGAATCCTGATGTCGTAATAGTTGCCACAGGAGCTTCACCTATAATTCCATCAATTCCTGGTGTAGAAAAGGCTTTGACCGCCTTTGAGGTTCTTGAAGGGGAGGAAACTGGAGAGAATGTGGTTGTGGTAGGTGGAGGGGGAGTAGGTTGCTCTACAGCCGCATACCTTGCAGAGAAGGGTAAAAGAGTTACGATCGTTGAAATGCTTGGCAGAATAGGTGCAGATATTGGGATATCAACAAGGTGGAATGTACTCCTTTATCTGAATCAGAAGGGAGTAAAGCTCCTCACAGATACAAAGGCTGTAGAAATAAGGGACAACGCTGTTGTAGTTGAGGGTAAGGATGGTAGAAAAGAACTGTTATGTGATACAGCAGTAATTGCGGTTGGGACGAAATCCAACGACGGGCTTTATGAATCACTACAGGAGAAAGTCAATGAGGTCTACAGAATAGGAGATTGCGAATGTCCGGCAAAGGCTCTTGATGCAATTAAAGTTGCAGCGGAGCTTGCTCTTAAAATTTAAACATTTTTTTAACGGTTGAGAAATTGATTTAAACCAGTCTGGAAATCATCCCTTATGCCCCATGTTTTTGATCCTGAAAAGGCAAGCGTTCTTGATTCTGATGAAAGGAAAAAGTTTTTTCCACCAGGAAGATTGATTAAGCTTATTGAAGAACTGGATATCAGAAGAGAGGTTGCTTTTGACATCGGTGCAGGCACAGGTTATTTTGCGATTCCTCTTTCCAGGATTTTTAAAAAGGTTTATGCTGTTGATATCAGCTTTGAGATGGCTGAAAAACTCAGGGAAAAGATTGAAGAGGCTGGAGCAGAAAACATAGGCATTATTGTTTCCGCGAATCCACCTGAGGTTGACTTTGAAGTAGATCTTGTTCTTTTCTCCAATGTTCTTCATGAGATGAATAATCCTGAAGAGTACATTGAGTGGGCTTCAAAGTCAGACTGTGTTATTATCGTGGACTGGAAGAAAATTAAAACACCAGCAGGTCCACCGCTTGATGAAAGAATACCGCTGAAAAGAATGCTTGAAATGGTTGAAAAGAGATTTGAAATCCTCAAAGTGGAAGAAGAACTGTATCCCTATCATTATGTGATCGTGGGGAAATAGTAGTCACCCTCCTGCTATTGGAGGAAAAAGGGCGATATTATCTCCATCCTTTAGATCTGGAATTTTTTTGATGTCCTTTATATTCCTGCCATTGATGGTAATGATTCTATCATCTCTGAAAATCCTCCTCTCAACATTGCTGTAAACATCCTCAAGAAATTCAGAACCGAGTTTCTCGGAAGCTTTTTCAAACAGATCATGGAGTGTTCCACTGAATTCGATATCCAGTTTTCTAACCCCATATTTCTCTCTCAGAGTGGCAAAAAGCTCAAGTGTGCATTTCACATCCATAAAATCCGTTTAATGATATTAAAATTTTGCTTCAGACACATTCTATTTTTGGAGTTTCAGATTACTTAGTGTTTTCAACCTTGTTTCCCCGTGCATTTTATATCTGGATGAATATCTGGATGATATTGTGCGTGAGCTAAAAGATAATGGAAAAGTAGAATACAGAGAGAAAACTTTGAATAAACGGGTAAAATAATAAATGAATAAAAATTCAATAATTCTTCAGTTTTTTATAGTTCAATGCCGAGTTCCCTGAGTTTCTCCTTGGTGGGAACTCCATTTTCCCAGCCTCTGAGCTGATAGTATTCTGCCCTCATCTTTTCGAGGTTCACAACCTGACCTTTTGCAGCGCCGTCGGACAGTGGTTCTCTGAGCAGCCTGGGTGGAAGTGTATCGTCCTTTGCATCAAATCCAAACTTGTTTATGATAACTCTTTCGAGGTTGTAGATTCTCTCACCCATTGTCATCAGATCATCTGCGCTCATCTCCCAGCCTGTGACGGCAGAGAGCATCGGTGCAAAATCCTCGGCACCGATTGCAAATGTCGTGAACAGACAGTTAACAGTAGAATTAACAACTGAGGTGAAGTCCTGGAAAGCCTTTACCCAGGCAGCCTTACCCTCTTCTGTAAGGGGATCAATTTTTTCAGGTATCCCGGCAATCTCAGGAGCAACAGTATATCCTGTGACATGGCATCCTCCTCTGTTGGCTGTTGCGTAATTCAGCCCGATACCCTTAATTCCTCTCGGGTCATAGGCTGGCATCTCAAGTCCTTTGACACTCATTGAGAGTTCTGGATGTCCAAATATCTCAGCAAGTCTCTTTGAGCCGAGAGCCAAGTATTTCCCAAATCCCGTATTGTATGCTGTCCTCCACACAGCTTCTACGAGAGCAGCAGAGTTTCCAAATTCCAGATCAACACCCTGCAGAAACTCTTCAGGAATCGCTCCCCTCTCCTTCAGCTCCATGGCACATGCGATGGTCGCACCCATTGAGATGGTATCTATTCCCAGTTCATCACAGAAGTGGTTAGCCTTAATTATGGGCTCAAGATCTATAACACCTGTTGCATTGCCGAGAGCCCAGATAGATTCGTATTCTGGACCTTCACTGTAAAGCACCTGATATGGACCACTTTCAACCTTTGACACTCTGCCGCATGTTATTGTACATCCCCAACAGGAATGATTTCTGATCAGATATTTATCCGCAAGGGTCTCACCGCTTATTTTATCTGCTTCTGGGTTGAAACCAGTCTGCCAGTTCTTGAAGGGCAGTGAACCTGCATTGTTGATAACATTCACGAGGATTGCAGTTCCAAATTTAGGGAGACCTTCTCCTGTGAGTGGATTCTGTTTTATCTTATCGTTCGCCTTTTTTGACTCCTCTTTGAACCTCTCCTCATCAGCCACTTCTGGTTTTTCGCTACCAGCACATACAATTGCCTTAAGCTTCTTTGAACCCATGACAGCACCAACTCCAGTTCTTCCTGCGGCTCTGTGCTCATCGTTTATGATGCAGGCAAATCTAACAAGGTTCTCTCCTGCTGGACCTATGCATGCGACACTGCATCTTCCGGTTCTGTCAGTCAGTATTCTTGTTGTATCAAAAGTGTTTTTACCCCAGAGATCGGAGGCATCCTTGATCTCTGCTTCGCCGTCCACAATTTCGAGATAGACCGGATCACATGATTTCCCTTCAATAATAATCATATCGAAGCCAGAGAATTTCATATAGGGTCCAAATCTCCCTCCGGAGTTTGCACTTCCGATAGACCCTGTAAGTGGTGAGCGGATGGTCATCACATGGTATCTTCCCGGTTCTGGAAAACCTGCAACTCCTGTAGCTGGACCTGTTGTAAAGAGGAGGTCATTATATTCTCCAAAGGGGTCTATGTCTGCAGCAAATATGCCTTCTTTTTCAAGTGCCTTCAATCTCTGGTAAATGAGATAGGTGGAATAACCTTTTCCGCCGAGGTATTTCTTGGCAACTTCCTCATCTATTGATTCTTTCTTTATCGTACCGTCACTCAGATTTACTCTGAGAACTTTTCCCATGTATCCTTTCATTTTATCACCAAATAAAGAAAGGATGTAATCATATTTATGTCTTTTTCCATCGAAAAAATAATTTTATATCGATATGTTTTATTATACATAACGCTTAAAAATGATAAATTCCTTAGAGAATGAAGTACAGGATGATTGATTGAATAGCACCTATAATGAAGCCAAGAAATGCACCTGAAAACTCTATGAATCTCAATTCCTTTTTTGCAAATTTTTTAAAGAGTTCTTCTATTTGCTCATCAGTTATCTCTTCTGCCTTTTTCAGTATGAACTCTCTGACATCAACATTTTTCGATATGCTTTTTGTAAGCATTTCCTTGAAATACGGAATAATGCTTGCAGAAAACCACTCTTCAATTTTTTTCGAGATACCCGAATATTTTTCAAAGAAACTGAACCAACCCCTTTCAAATTTATTGGCTATTGATTCGTTATATGCCCTCGTAATAGCCTTGTCTATCACAAATTCAAAGTCACTTTCGTCCAGGATTTCAGATAGAGAATCCATGAACCTCTCGATTATTTCACCGCTTCTCGCCGGAACGAGACCCTGTATCTTAAATCCAAGGAATTTAATGGGTTTTTTGGGGTGAAAAAGAAGCTCAACAGCCACAACATTTGTTAAAAAACCAACAAAAGCACCAACCAGAGGTGGTAGCAGGTATATTATATCCATGGTGGATGACTTTGCATTAGATTAATTAATCTTTCAGTTATACGGAAATTCCATAATGAATTTTGCTCCGGTACCATCATTTTCTGCTCTGATATTTCCACCATGCAACTCGATTATCTTTTTTGTAATGTAAAGTCCCAGTCCGGTTCCCTGTCCTGTTGTAAACCCCTCCTTGAACATCTCTTCTTTTATTTCGTTTCTGAATCCTATCCCATTATCTTTTATTTCAAGTATGGCTTTCTCACCATCTCTTTTCAGTTTGACTGAGATTCTTAACTCCTCTGTGTTGGAATGCTTTAATGAGTTCTGTATCACATTTGAGATTGCTGATTTCAGAGATTCATTCCCCTTAATCCAGACATTTTCAAGCTCTGATTCTATCTCGACAAAGTTTCTGTAACTTTCAACAACTTCAGCTACAATTTCAGAAAGGTTGATTGGTTTCAACTCGTTTCCTGCCTGTTCAAGGCCTCTTGTCTCTTTTATGAGCTCTATCATCCTATGTACTCTTTTGAGCACTTTTTTTGAAAGCTCATCTTTGTGCATCTCAAGTACACCTATCACCACATTCAGATCGTTAAGAATGTCGTGTCTCAGAATCTTGTTGAGAAAAGACAGGTATTCGTTTCTTCTTTTCAGCTCTTCATTTACTCTGTGTATTTCCGTTGTGTCCACAATGGAGGCACTGACAGCGTATTCTCCTTTCAGGATGATTCTCTGTGGTTTTGCGGTTATCCACCTTTCTTCTCCATTTTTCGTAATTATTTTCCAGCTGTAAACTTCTGTACCTCTAAGTCCCTTTTCTCTCCCAATATATTTCCTGATTACTTCATCTCTGAAGTCCGGATGGATTAACTGGAATGGATCCATGCTGAGAAGCTCTTCTTTGTTGTATCCGGTCAACCTACATGTTGCATCATTTACATAGATGAACTTTCCATTTTTTATGACATATACTGGAGAAAGAGAGTCTGCTATGAGTGTCCTGAAAAACTCCTCACTATCCTTGAGCTCATCTTCGAGAATTTTTGCCTGGGTAACATCGATCCAGTTGCCGAGTATGCAATCATCACCATTCAATACGATGGGTTTCATGAAGCCCCAGGCCCATCTTATCTTCTTATCTTTTCTGACATATCTGACCTCATAAAACGATTCTTTACCCATTTCAACCTCTTTAATGGCTCTTTCGATAATTTTTCTGTCCTTGTCATAAACCAGTTCAAAATAGGATTCCATTGAATATAGCTCATCCTTAGTGTATTTTGTAGCTCTTTCGACAACTTTGTTCACATAAACAAACTTATCTCCTTTTATAATAAAAATACCGGCGAGTGCCTCGTCAGCGATTTTCTCCCAGCTAACATCAAACATTGCAGTTCAAATTTTGGAAATATGTTTTTAAGTTTTTTTCAATTGATGATGATGAAAAGTAACTAAAAAAGGATAAAGCAGATCTTAAATATTTTGAATAAATCAGAAAACCTGTGGTGCCTGGTACTCTCCAAAAACTTCTCTTAGAACATCCGTAATCTCACCAAGAGTTGCTCTTGCCTTTACACACTCGAGAATGTATGGCATCAGGTTCTCTTCACCTTCTGCAGCCTTTTTGAGCTCTTCAAGAGCCAGATTAACCCTGGATTTGTCCCTAATTTCTCTGAATTTCTTTAGCCTTTCAATCTGCTTTTTAACCATATTTTCATCTATTCTGAGGATTTCAAGCTGTATATCTTCTTCAATTTGGTACTTGTTCACTCCCACAACAGTAACCTCACCCTCGTCAATCTTCCTTTGCTTCTCATAGGCAGATCTCTGAATCTCCCTCTGTACATATCCTGCCTCGATTGCTTTAACCATCCCACCCATCTCATCGATTTTCTCAATATATTTCATCGCCTCTTCCTCGATTTTATCCGTCAGCCACTCGACATAGTAACTTCCACCCAGCGGATCGACAACATCTGCAACACCACTTTCCTCTGCAATTATCTGCTGTGTTCTCAGGGCAATTCTAACTGCTTTCTCGGTAGGAAGGCTTAGAGCCTCATCGAAGCTGTTGGTATGGAGACTCTGGGTTCCTCCAAGTACGGCTGCAAGAGCCTGAATGGTAACCCTGATTATGTTGTTTTCAGGTTGCTGGGCTGTTAGAGTACATCCAGCCGTCTGCGTATGGAATCTAAGCATCATTGATCTCGGATCTTTTGCTTCAAACCTTTCCTTCATTATTTTAGCCCATAATCTTCTTGCTGCTCTGAACTTTGCAACCTCCTCAAGCAGGTTGTTTCCTGCAGCAAAGAAAAAGCTAAGCCTCGGTGCGAACGAATCAACATTCATTCCCCTCTCGATAACCTTCTCCACATAGGTTATACCATCTGCAAGCGTAAAGGCTACCTCCTGCACCGGAGTAGCCCCAGCCTCCTCCATGTGATAGCCGGAAATTGATATGGAGTTCCATTTTGGTACCTCCTTTGCGCAGAACATGATTATATCCGTTGCAAGTCTCAGAGATTCCTCAGGAGGGAAGATATATGTCCCTCTTGCAATGTACTCCTTTAGCATATCATTCTGAACGGTCCCTCTGAGGTTTGTTCTTGGAATCCCCTGTGATTCTGCAATGGCTATGTACATCGAGAGAACCTGTGCACAGGTTGAGTTGATCGTCATTGAAGTGGAAACCCTATCGAGGGGTATCTCACTGAATAGAGTTTCCATGTCCTCTATCGTATCAATCGCAACTCCAACTTTTCCGACTTCTCCGAGTGCCATGGGGTGATCAGAATCATATCCAATCTGGGTTGGTAGATCAAAGGCAACACTCAGTCCTGTCTGACCCTGTTCGAGCAAATATCTGTACCTTCTGTTGGTCTCCTCAGCGGTTCCAAATCCGGCATACTGTCTCATCGTCCATACTCTTCCCCTGTACATCGTTGGATAGACACCTCTTGTGAAGGGATAAACTCCAGGATAGGATAGCTTGGTCTCATAATCGATGTCTATATCTTCCGGGGTGTAAACTCTGTCAACAAAAAACCCAGAGGTTGTGAAGAATTCCTTTTTCCTTTCACCCGCTTTTTCCAGAATGGGTTTAAGATGTTTCTCCTCCCACTCTTTTTTATTCATAAAACATCACCTCAAAAATCCCTCAGAACTAAATCAGGAAACGAATGCCACAATATCACCGGCTGCAACTCTGTCTCCGGGGTTAACAACTAACTTTGTAATTCTGCCACTGACGGGAGAAGATATTGCATTCTCCATCTTCATTGCCTCCAGTATCAGTATATCCTCTCCTGCCTTTACCTCCTCACCCTCTTTTTTGAGAATCTTTGTAATTGTTCCAGCCATTGCCACTCTGATGGGAGTTCCTTCTCCTTCTATTTTCTCCTTTTCGACCTTAACTTCATCTTTAACCTCCGGTCTCTCCTCGATCTTACTGACGGACTCCTCAACTGCTCCAGCGTGAACAAATGGTGCAACCTCGCTTATTCTGATTACTGTTTTTTTGTCACCCACAGTAACATTGAAAACATCTGGTTCCACTTCCTCAACATCAACCTCATACTTCTTTCCCTGAATGTAAACTTCGTATTTGACCATTTTTCTCACCCTGATTCTAATTAAAGGGTTCTGGAACTCAATTTCCAGTAGCTAAATCCTCTTCTAATCTCAGGTGGCTTCTCTCTTTCCGAGATGTACTTGTGTATCGCTGTAACAGCAGCAAGAAACTCTTCGGGACTCATCAAATCACCTCATAGTGGGATGTTTCCATGCTTTTTCGGTGGGAGTTTCTCCCTCTTTGTCTCTATCACCCTCAATGCTGAAATTACTTTGCTTCTTGTGAATTTTGGATCAATTACATCGTCGATATACCCTCTTGCAGCTGCCCTGTATGGATTCGCAAACCTCTCTCTGTACTCTGCTATTTTCTGAAGTTTTGTTTCACTGGGGTTCTCTGAAGAGCTTATCTCTTTCCTGAAAACGATTTCAGCTGCCCCTTCTGGACCCATAACAGCTATTTCGGCAGTAGGATAGGCATAAACGATATCAGCACCGAGATGTTTGCTTCCCATGGCTATGTAAGCTCCCCCGTATGCCTTTCTCAGAATGATTGTAATCATTGGAACGGTAGCTTCACTGTAGGCAAAGAGGATCTTGGCACCATGTCTGATAATTCCTCCGTATTCCTGATCAACACCTGGCAGGTATCCGGGAACATCCATGAAGGTAATGATGGGGATGTTGAAGGCATCACAGAATCTCACGAACCTTGCAATCTTGTCGCTGGAGTTCACATCCAGTGTTCCTGCAAAGAACTTTGGATTGTTTGCCACAATTCCAACACTCTTTCCGTCCATTCTTGCAAACCCTACGGTTGCGTTCTGGGCATAGTATGGGTGGATTTCCAGAAAATCTCCATTGTCTACAACAAGTCTGATTATATCTCTGACATCATAGGGTTTCTGGGGATCTTCGGGAAGTATGTCGTAAATCTGAGGTGTTGTTCTTGCGGGATCGTCATTGGTCTGAACAACGGGAGGGTCATCTAGGTTATTTAACGGAAGAAAACTTATGAGTTTTCTAACGAGCTTCAAAGCACCCACATCATCCTCTGCAACGAGATGACAGTTTCCACTTTTCACTGAATGGGCTTCCCAGCCACCAAGTACCTGAGGAGTAACCTCTTCTCCTGTAACAGTTTTAATTACACCCGGTCCTGTGATGAACATGTAGCAGCCAGGGTTCTTTGTCATCACAATAAAGTCTCCAATTGCAGGACTGTAAACAGCTCCACCAGCACATGGGCCCATTATGACACTTATCTGTGGTATTACTCCACTTGCGATGGTGTTTCTGTAGAATATATCCCCATATCCTTTGAGAGCATCCACACCCTCCTGAATCCTTGCTCCTCCTGAATCATTCAAGCCGATAATGGGTATTCCCATCTTCATCGCGAAGTCCATTATGTATGCTATCTTGTAACCATGCATCTCTCCTAAACTGCCACCCATCACAGTGAAATCTTGGGCGAAAACTGCGACCGGCCTTCCATCTATCGTTCCATATCCTGTAACAACTCCATCTCCGGGTAGATCGAGTTTGTCAAGCCCAAAATCTGTATTCCTTTTCTCCACAAAGGGATTTATTTCGTTGAAGCTTCCTTTATCAAGCAGTATATCAATCCTTTCTCGTGCAGTCAGCTTACCAGCAGAATGCTGCTTTTCGATCTTTTTCTCTCCACCCATCTGTCTTATGTGCTCTTTTCTCTCATATACTTCATTAACGAGGTCTTTCATCTTTTTCAATTCAACCCCTCCGAATTATCCTCCATTCTGTTTTCATCTGGTCTTTTCATCTGATTTTTAGTCAGGTTTTTTATTTTGTTTGTTTCAATCTAGCTTTTTTGACAGCTTAGACGGTTTACCCTTCAACGAACTCCAGAAGCACGCCTTTCGTGCTTTTCGGATGAACAAAGGCAACTTTTTTACCACCAGCTCCGATTCTGGGCTTTTCGTCAATAAGAACCAATCCGTTTGCTTTTGCGTTTTCAAGAGCTTTTTCTATGTCCTCAACATTTACTGCAATGTGGTGAACACCTTCTCCTCTTTTCTCGATGAACTTTGCAACTGCGCTGTCATCTGAAGTGGCTTCCAGAAGCTCAATCTTACTCTCTCCAACCGGTAGCATTGCAACTCTGACTTTCTGTTCAGCAACCTCTTCTATCTCTTTGAGTTCGAAGCCGAGTTTTTTATAGAGATCAACCGCCTCATCAAGGTTTTTGACCGCAATACCGATGTGGTCGAACTTCTTAATCATATAATCACCTCCATCATGATCCTTTTTTCAGTCTGCTTGCATTATCCTTTATGAAAGAGATTATGGTCTCAAGAGGGGTTCCCGGACCGAAAATTCCAGAAAAACCGAGTTCTTTAAGTTTCTCAACATCATCTCTGGGTATGATCCCGCCTATCATCAGGATAACATCTCTGTTGGGCTCCAGACCCCTTTTCCTGAGTTCCTCGACAATGGCTGGAGTGAGCTCAAGGTGTGCACCGCTCAAAATGCTTACACCGACAACATCGACATCTTCCTGAAGGGCGGTTTCTGCAATCTCAGACGGAGTTCTTCTTATCCCAGTGTAGATGACTTCAAATCCAGCATCTCTCAACGCCCTTGCAACAACCTTAGCTCCCCTATCATGCCCGTCCAGCCCGGGCTTTGCAACGAGAACCCTGATTTTCCTCTCCAATCTTCCACCCCCTTAGAAAATGATTGTTAATTGTAGATAGTTCCGGAAATTTAGATAAATATCTTTCGAAATAATCTCCTCCAGAACAATTTCATCTGGAGGTTTTAAAAGGCTGAATCCTTTGAAAATTCATACCTGGAATAGTACTTCACCTATCATTCATCACACCATCTGCACATCGTTTATTTCACCATAATCAGAAATTAAGATATATTTATTAACCAGAGGCTTCACTTCCAGATTATGAAGGCATTAATTCTTTCAGGCGGGCACGGCACAAGATTACGCCCCTTAACATACTCCCAGCAAAAACAGCTTATTCCGGTTGCGAACAAACCGGTTCTATTTTATGCGATAGAGGATGTGATTGAGGCAGGAGTTGGGGAGATTGGTATAATACTTGGTCCCAATAAAGAGCAAGTAATTGAAACCGTTAACTCGGTTGACTGGGATGCTGAAATTGAGTTCATATATCAGGGAGAGCCCAAGGGATTAGCCCATGCCATACTCGTGGCAGAGGAATTTCTGGGTAACGATGAATTTGTTATGTATCTTGGAGATAACATTCTCCGAGATGGCATTGTTGATCACTCTGAAAAATTTAAAAATCTGGACCCAGACTCACTGATCCTTCTGACTGAAGTTGAAGAACCTCAGAGGTTTGGAGTTGCAGATCTTGATGAGAAGGGCAGGGTTAAAAAGCTGATTGAGAAGCCCAAAGTTCCACCATCGAACTTTGCTTTGGCGGGGATATACTTCTTCAAACCGGTTATTCTTGAGGCATGCAAGAGCATAAAGCCATCCTGGCGTAATGAACTCGAGATAACTGATGCAATCCAGTGGCTGATAGACAATGGATACAGGGTTGAGGCATCCATAGTGGAGGGTTGGTGGAAAGATACTGGCAAACCTGAGGACATTCTCGAGGCTAACAGATTGATACTTGACGGAATAACTTCTAAAATGGAGGGAGAAATCACCGATTCCAAAATAATGGGTAGAGTTATAATTTCAGAAGGTACTGTGATAAAAAACTCTACAGTAAAAGGTCCCTGTATCATAGGAGAGGGATGTGAGGTGGTTGACTCATACATAGGTCCTTTCACTTCAATCGGAAGCGGTTGTACTGTGGTAGGAACAGAAATTGAGGATAGTGTAGTGATGGATGGAAGCGAGATTTATAACGCCGGTAGGATTGTTGAGAGTCTTATTGGCAAGAACGTGAAGATAAGGGAGATGGATATGATGCCCAAAGGACACAGATTTATCGTAGGAGACAACTCAGAGATGACTCTATGATACGATGAGGTGGATAAAATGCAGGTTCTTGTTACAGGTGGTGGTGGATATATTGGCTCGGTGCTCATAGAATTACTCCTTGAAAGAGGATACAGGGTTAAATGTCTCGATAGATTTTTCTTTGGAGAACAAACACTTTCAGAATTATCAGGAAATCCGAATCTCGAGATAATAAAAGATGATATTCGGTGGTTCGATCCCGGCATTCTGAATGGTGTGGATACTGTAATGGATTTAGCAGCCCTTTCAAATGATCCAAGTGGTGAACTCGATCCTGAGAAGACGATGGAAATTAACTACAAAGGAAGAGTTAGAGTCGCAAGTCTGGCAAAAAAGTATGGAGTGGAGAGGTACATCTTAGCTTCATCCTGCAGTGTTTATGGATTCCAGGACGAAATTGTCTGCGAAACCTCCTCAACAAATCCACTGACTACATATGCAAAAGCCAATTTGATGGCAGAACAGGATGTGATGCCTATGGCGGATGAAAGATTCTCTGTTACAGTTCTGAGACAGGCTACCGTCTATGGACTCTCACCCCGGATGAGGTTTGATCTGGCTATAAATGGTATGGTTCTGGGATTTTACAAAAATGGGAAAATACCCATAATGAGGGATGGAACTCAGTGGAGACCATTCGTTCATGTGAGAGATACTTCAAAAGCCTTCATCATGGTTATGGAAAGTGAAAAGGAAGTGGTGAACAGAGAAATTTTCAATGTTGGGAGTAATGAGCAAAATGTGCAGATACACCCCCTTGCAAAGTTAATCGCTGAATCCATAAATCTCCCATTCAACTTTGAGTGGTATGGCTCACCAGATAAGAGATCCTACAGGGTTGATTTCAGTAAAATTCACGATAAGCTGGGATTCAGAGCATCATACACTCCAAAAGAAGGAGCGAAAGAGGTTTATGACGCACTTGTTTCTGGAAAAATAACAGATAACATCAAAACGAGGACTGTGGAGTGGTACAAGTACCTTCTGGAAGCCCAGAAGATTGTGAGGGAAGTTGAGATGAATGGTATAATACTCTGAGGTGGGAACTTGAAGATTGCAGTTATTGGTATCGGACAGCTGGGAAGTGACATTCTGAAGGTGCTTGAAGAAAGTTATTCTGTTGTACCGCTTACTCACAGTGAAATTGAGGTATCAGAGTACACGAGTTGTGGAATTCTGGAAGATATAAACCCTGATGTGGTGGTTAATACCGCAGCTTATCACAAAACTGATGAATGCGAAGACAATCCCGAAAAAACTTTTTCCGTTAATGCAATTGGGGCAAGGAATGTTGCTCTCGTATGCGAGAAAATAGGAGCAGTTAACATCTATATCAGCACAGACTATGTATTTGATGGGGAAAAAGGCGAGCCATATACAGAAAGTGATATGCCAAATCCCATAAATGTATATGGTGTTAGCAAGTATGCGGGAGAGATTTTCACAAAAAATATTTCCGGAAAATTCTACATTTTGAGAGTTTCCAGCCTCTACGGAAAAGCTGGAGCAAGAGGGAAAGGGGGTAACTTTGTTGAAACAATGATTCAGAAGGCGAAAGAGGGAGTGGAGTTAAAGGTTGTGGATGACATTGTAATGTCTCCCACCTATACAAAGGATGTTGCTGAAGCCATCAAAGAAATACTCAGAAAGAATCTGGAGTATGGGATTTACCACATCACCAATGACGGTTATTGTTCATGGTATGAATTCGCAAGAACAATTTTTGATTTAGCAGGAATTGATGCAAATCTTAAACCGATAACTTCTTCGGAATACCCAACCAAGGCAAAAAGACCAAAAAATTCTTCTTTAAATATTGGAAAGATAAAAAAGTCTGGTGTTGAGATGAGGCACTGGAAAGATGCTTTGGGTTCGTATCTTAAAGAGAAGGGTCACATATGAATTCTTCAGAAGTGCGAAAACTGATGGCGATGAACAGAGTTTTTAAAACAGTAAAGGAGAGGCAGCTCAAAAATATCTCCAGAATTCCTGATTTTGAAGAGAGGCTTAAAAGATTAAAAAAGGTAAGAGAAGAGTATGTCGGAGATTCAGAATTGATGAATGCTGCTGTAGAGAATCTGATGAATAATGGCTTTACTGTAAGATTTGCAGAGGATGGAAGCAAAGCGTTGGAGTTAATTCTCGAGGAAATAGGGGATGAGAAACTGATTGTGAAATCGAAGTCAAACCTTACCAAGGAGATCAACCTCACACAGGAACTTCTTCGTAGGGGTATAGAGGTGGTGGAGACTGATATAGGTGACAGGCTGATACAATTGCTTGAAGAAGATCCCTCCCATCCGACAGGGCCAGCATCTCATGTTTCAGTCAATCAGATATTTAATGAACTTAAAAAATTTAAAAGTGATTTGAAACCGGATCCTTACAGTATAATTGAGTTTCTGCTGGAGGACATAAAAAAGTCCATAGAAAAGGCGAGAGTCGGAATCACAGGTGCAAATGCAATAACTGGAGAAGGTTCAGTTTTAATCCTGCACAACGAAGGGAACATATTTGAAATAATCCGGAGGACTGAAAAAATCATTATTGTTGCTGGAATAGATAAGTTCTATCCAAATCTGGAAGAGGCGGTAAATTCGGCTAAGATTCAGACTTTCTATGCAACAGGCAATCCTGTACCTTCGTTCATGGAAATAATCAGTGGAGTAAGCAAAACAGCAGATATAGAGAAAAAACTCTATACAGGAGTGCACGAGCCCAAAGAAGCAGTTGTAATATTACTGGATAATGGAAGAAAGTACTTGATGGAGAATGGCTTTAAAGAACTTTTCCACTGCATTGGATGTGGAAACTGTGTTATAAATTGCCCTGCATACGGTGTCCATGGTAAAGACTTCAAAGGAGGTAGATTCGCACTCTATTCAGCTCTTTACAGCAATAGCTCTGATCTCAGACTCTGTCTCTCGTGCAGAAGGTGTAAAAAGAACTGCCCGGTTGATATTGATATTCCGGGCATGATAAGTAAGGTAAGGGAGGGGAATGAGGTCTATAATTTCCTCTATTCCCATGCACGCTGGCTCGTCAAAGCCTTTTATCTACAAACAATTTTGTTATGGTGGCAGATATCTGGTAATGTGAAATAGACTAAGGTTGAAATTGGAAATTGGAAATTGGAAATTGGAAATTGGAAATTGGAAATTGGAAATTGGAAATGATTGAAAAGGAGGTGGTAAACTTGCTTGATGGTGTAGAAATCAGACCACTAAAAAGATTTGCAGATGAAAGAGGCTTTTTCACTGAGATAATGAGAAAAGACTGGGAAGATATATTTAAGGATGAAATAGTGCAGGCAAATCTTTCCATAACCTATCCCGGTATTGTTAGAGCCTGGCATAAACATGAGAGAGGACAGGTGGATTATTTTGTTGTTGTGAAAGGTGCTCTTAAAATATGTGCCTATGATGATGAAACAGAAGAGCTGAATGAGATAGTTTCAACGGGTGAGAACCTGCAGGTTGTGAGAATTCCCGGACACTACTGGCATGGAATAAAGGCTGTAGGGGTTGAACCAGCAATGCTCATCTACTTTGTGAACAGGCTTTATGATTACAAAAATCCAGATGAGCTGAGAAGACCGTGGAACGATGAAACGATAGTGCCCAAGGTGATAAATGGTAGAAAAGATGATCCTCGCTGTAACAAGCCGTGGGACTGGTTTTATCCACCACATAAGTAATCTTCAATCGGTTTGGGTACAGAGGGATCAAACAGGGGATAACCTAAGGAAATCAGAGACTTAATGTTGTCGATATAGTGATAGTCATCGAAATTTTATTACTTTAGGAAAAACCTCATTTTAGGATTTTATTTATCTTCAAGCAAAACATTTTGGCAGTTCAGGTATCTGATAAATGGGTATGGTGAAAAGTCAATAATAAAGAGTCAATAAGCAAAGTTAATAGACAATACAAAAAAGCTTAAAGAGTTGGGAGCATTGAGTTAGGAATATAGTTGAATAAAGGAATGGTGACGGGTCTTGGATGAAGTTAACAGGGCTTTACAGGGGATTGCGAGAGGAACGGGAATAATATTTTTCGGAACGATTATTTCATTAATTTTCGGTTTTATCACAAGAGTGGTTGTAGCCAGACATTTTCTCCCTTCAGACTACGGGATCTATGCCATATCTTTGACAATCCTGAACATTGCGGTTGTGATCGCAACAGTTGGCATTCCCGCAGGGTTGCCGAGAGAGATAGCGTACAATCTGGAAAAAGATAGAAAAAAGGTTGAGCAAATAAAATCTTCTTCCTTCTTTTTGGTTTTGCTCACCAGTATTGCTTTATTCTCCCTCATGTTCTTAGGTGTGGGAAAAATTGCAGAGATTTTTGATGAGGAGAGTCTGGATTATTCTTTGAGGTTGATGGCTATTGCCCTCCCCTTCATGAGTATAAGTGGTGTTATTATAGCCATCTCAAGAGGATTTGGGAGAGTTAAAGAGCAGTTATACTTTCAGAATTTGCTCAATCCCTTCCTTTTTCTATCCTCGGTTATAGTTATCGTCGCAACGAGTTCTCAGTTCATCACAATTTTCTACGCCTATGTTCTGGCGGTAACTCTAACATCTCTCATATTACTCTCTTACTCTCTAAGAATCGATGTCCTGAAAATCACCCTCAATATCGATCTTGGAGTGGTAAAAAAGCTCGTGGTTTTTTCATTCCCACTGTTCATATCCTCGGTTCTGACATTTCTGGTGACTTGGGCAGATACACTGATGCTGGGTTACTTCAAAAATGCTGAAATTGTTGGTATTTATAATTCTGCAGTTCCACTGGCTCAATTGATTCCGCTTTTCCTAAACTCCGCAGGCTACATATATATGCCTGTTGCATCAAGCCTGTATGCAAGAGGGAAGCTTGCAGAGATGAGGAGAACTTACCAGATTCTGACGAAATGGATATTCCTGTTTACACTCCCAATTTTCAGCATAATGTTTCTTTTTCCAGAGGCAACCATAAGCTTCTTTTTCGGTGAACGATATCTCTGGGCGGGGAATGCTTTAAGAATTTTGAGTCTTGGGTTTATGTTTCACAGTTTCGTTGGTATGAATGGCATAAGCTTGATAGTCACTGGCGAGAGCAACTTCATTCTGGTATCAAATATTGTAGTTACTGGATTGAATATACTCCTGAACATTCTATTGATCCCCATCTACGGGATGGAGGGTGCTGCTACAGCCACTGCTGTTTCGTATATTGCTGGCAATACATTGATATCCTCTAAATTATACAGAAAAACAAAGATACATCCGTTCAGCCTGAATTATATCAAGCCCTTGTTGATCAGTTTTGCTCTACTGATTATGATTCAGATGCTCCATCTGGAAATAACCAGCATATGGTTTGCGATTCCAATCCTCGTGGTCTTTCTCATTGTTTACTTTCTCCTCGTGTTGTTCAGTAAGAGTGTTGACAAGGAGGATGTAGAACTGTTTCTTGCAGTAGAAAGAAAACTCGGGATTGAAATGGAAATAGTAAAAAAGATATTAAGAAGGTTCGTTTAGATTTCGGAATGTTTTTAAGAATCGAGTTAATAACATGCAGGCCTTTTACTCTTTTCTTCATTTTTTAACCGCAGATAAATCTACTGTAAATGTATAAGGGCTAATAGGGTTTGGCAAGCAATAGTAAGCCTCCCGTGATTTTACCCCACTTATCGCATTTGCCAGATATTTTCAAAATGTTAAATCTCTATCGGGCTGACATCAACTACTCCACTATGGACTGGTTAACTTAGCACCCACAGTTCTAAAACTCTTAATTAGAATGAAGGTTTATTCAGATTTTGCCTTTTAGCTTTAACTCTTTAATCTTAGCTTTTAGCTTTTCTTCTTCACTTTTCCGTTCGTAATAGCTTGGATCTACATAAACAGGTTCCCTTTTTACGAATTCTGAGTCAGATTCGAATATCTCCATCAGAACTCTGCCATCCATGTCGTTCGGGATTGGTAAGCCGAAGATGTGAAGGATTGTTGGAGCTATGTCGTAGATTTTTGCATTTATTTTGTTGCCCCTCTTAATACCAGATCCGTATGCGAGGAAAATGCCATTTAACCTATGTGATCCTGTATGCCTCGTCGAAAACGGTTTCTCTTCAAATAATGGTCTGGTAAAATCCTCCACTATAACACATCTCCAATCATCTATCGTAAACACGATATCCGGCAATAGATTGCAGTACTCCCCACTGTAGAGTTTCTCAGGCTCATATATCTGGATTTTTACATCCTTTTTAATATCCTCGCCAATATTTTGTAAATCATACAATAGCTTAGATTTTATTTCTTCCCTCTCCTTACTGTTTTTCGCGTTTATGTAAATGGCACCGAAAGGTATCGTGTGACCCAAGCAATAAGCCTTACTTTTCTCGAAATCTATTTCATCGATAAGATCAGTTCTCAATGCGTCACCAACTTTTTCTCTGGCTTTAGATGGGATAATTCTTCTAATTCGTCTCGGTAAGAGCACATGCAATAATTTATTGAGAATTTTCTTTAAATTCTCCCAGAATTTTGTTTTTTTAACCATATATCCTTTTATCTCAAGCCATTTAGCCAGATTAAATACCTCATCATTTGATCCAAATCCGTGATCTGAGACGAGGAAAATTAGAGCATAATCCCCGATCTCCTTTAAGAGTTCGCCAAGAATGGCATCTATTTTCCGCCAGAATTCAATAAATTCTTGCCTATATCTCGAAGAGACTCTTGGATCATATAACGGGTGATTTCTGTCGATATGTTTCCACATTATATGCTGTACCCAGTCTGTAACCGAAAAAACCAGAAAAAGAGCATCCCATTCTTTACTTCGAACAATGTGATATACAACTTTTTCAAATTTGCTCAAAAATGTATAGAGGTCTTGAATAAACATGTCCAAGTCATTATATTTTTCATCATGATAGTCAATATAGATTTCGTATTCTCCAGCTATCTGTTCCAATTCCCGTTTGAGAGAGGAGGGATATGATATCTCATCTTCTGGTGATGCTCCCAATCCCGAAACCATAAATCCGTTGATTTTATATGGTGGAAACAACATCGGGTAATTAAAAACCCCTATTTTTTTACCTAATTTGCCTAGATAATCCCAGAAGGAGTGCCTTTTAAAGTCATCTGAGTTTGTCGGATAAAGATTGTACGATTCATCTTTTCTGTTCAGAAAATCAATTATTCCTGTTTTACCGGGGGTTTTTCCTGTTGCCAAGGATACCCAAGCTCCACCGGTTACTGGAGGTATGGTTGACTCCACAATTCCGTGCGTTCCGTTCTCGATTAATTTTTTCAGTGTAGGTAGCTTATCTTCTATTACCGAGGGCATTAAAACATCCCAGGTTGCTCCATCCAATCCGATAATCAGGAGCTTTTGCATCCTATCCCTTGACAGTATCTTTGATTATATCGATAATTTTTTCTATCGTACTTATGTTCAGATCGGGATACAGTGGAAGACACAACACTCTATTGGACACATCTATAGCGTTTTTTAGGTTGTATTTTATACAATAATCTTCTCCTTTCTTCGTGAAATAGTCAAAATTTGGTGTTAGGGGGTAGAAGTACTTCCTCGGTTTGATATTATTTTTCGCAAGTTCTGAATAAACTCGATCTCTCTCCTCTCTGCGTTCAAACAACACTGGCATGTATGCATAGTTATATTTAGAGGCTATTATCTTCTGAAAAGCAACACACATTTCGCTCAGCCTCTCTTTGTAAAGCTCGTAAATCATCTTTCTTCGCTGAATTCTATCAACAATATCTTCCAGATTGCAGAGACCCATGGCAGCCTGAAATTCATTCATTTTGGCATTTGTGCCTACGAGAAGCGTCTCCTCTTCAGATTTGATCCCATGATTTCTCAGCAACTCAACCTTCTCGTGAAGAGCATCATCATCAACCACAACCGCCCCCCCTTCAATCGTATGGAAAATTTTTGTTGCATGAAAACTCAGAGTTGATAAATTCCCATAACAAAGTACCGATTTATTCTTGTACTCAACACCAAAAGCATGTGCAGCATCGTAAATCAATTTTAGATTATATTCTTCTGCTATTTTTTCCAATTCCTCAACATAACAGGGATTGCCATATGTATGAACCGCAAGAATTGCACTGGTGTCCTTTGTTACTTTCCTTTCCACATCACTTGGATCTATGTTGAATGTCTCTGGATCTATATCAGCGAAGACTGGTGATAAACCTTCCCATATTATTGCATTTGTGGTTGCTGCAAATGTAAATGGTGTTGTAATAACTTCTCCTTTGAGGTCGAATACTTTCAGTGCAATATGTAGGGCTAATGTACCATTACAAACAACTGCAATATTTTTAACCCCTAAGCAGTCCCTTAACTTTTTCTCGAATAGTTGAACGAGTTCACCATTGTTCGTTAGCCACCTATTTTTCCAGATTATTTCAAGATATTTTACATACCTCTCAAGAGGTGGTAAATCCGGTTTAGTAACAGTTATTATCTCCTTCATGGGTATGTGTACACCCCCTTGTAGAATAATTCCAGATTTTTAAGATACTTTTCATAGTTGTAATATTTACTTGCCAACTTAAATTGCTCATTTTGGTACTCTGTGTAAGATGTTTCGTTATCGAGAGTCTCAATGTCTTCACATATCCTCTCAGCCATTTCTTCATAGCTTCCATATACAGTCCTAAGGGCTTTAAAATCTTCTGTAAAGAAATCAGGATTATGTGTCGCAAAACTTATACCCCCACTGAAGATAGTCTCCACGAAATAACCATCCAATCCCTCACCAAAGGTTATTGCCCATTTGGCGTCCGAGATCAGTTTTTTGTACTCCTCATACGATATATTTTTAATAATTCTTATTTTTAACTGAGGAAATCGTTTTTTGATTGTATTCAAAATTTCCATCTTTTTCGAGTGGTAATCAGGAGATACAGTTAACAAGTCTCTTTTTTTATCATATTCTTTTCTCTCATAAAATTCTGGACTGACATAAGTAGAAAGTTTATGCAAAGGAAATCCTAACTTTTTCCGCAGATCGAGTGTAGTATATGCTTCATGAGCGGTTGTAGCTGTTAATTTCCCCAATTCAATTTTTTTTAGATGCTCAATGTGCCTGATATTACTCTGTAAAGTTCCTATATGTTGGATTAGAATATTTATATGTACATTTTGTATTCTTTGAAGTCTCAATATGTCTTCTTTCGATAGGTTCTCAACAAATATAGGCAGATTACCAATCGTCACATGAATAATCAGATTTTGTAAATTTTCAAAATAGGATAAAACCTGAGAAAAGCCGAACACATAATCCCGAAAGTTGAATTTAGTATATTTCAACAATAATGGGTCTTTTGGCAATGTGCACATGAGAACTTCCGCATTATGTATACTTTCGAGATTTTTAGTCCCGAGATAGTGATGATAAATCGCCAATATCATGCCGTTAACAATATCTTGTCCCGGGGTTAGAAAAATAATTAAATTCTCGGTTTCATGAGAAAAATTGTGTCTTAACAATTTCGTTTGAATTCTTCCAATTCTGAAATCATTTATTGATCTGCGAGTACTTATCAATCCATTATACATCACTCTTGCAAGCGGTCTGAGTGGTTCAGGTATAATTCTGCTTAACTTTTCTTGAATCATATCATTCTTCTCCAATCATGCTCGGTTAGTTTTTTTATAGGTTTCGCCGGAACTCCAACAGCCAGAACATTGTCTGGAATATCCTTTGTTACAACTGCTCCTGCACCGATAAAGCACCTATTACCTATACTCACATTTGGAACTACCGCAGCACCCGTACCAATAAAACATTCATCGCCGATGGAGACTCTACCAGATACATTGACTCCGGGAGAAATGTTCGTATATTTGCCGATGGTTACATCATGTCCGATCGTACAGTCCAGATTTATGATTGTAAAGTCACCAATGGATACCTGAGTTGTAATTATGTTTCCTGCACAGATTATACAACCTTCTCCGATTTCAACCCATCTTGATTTCACAACATTGGGGTGGATTATAGTGTCATAATCATAACCAAGTTTCTTCGTGTACTCAATCAATTTTTTTCTTAATGGAGTCCCGATCCCACAAATGAGTTTGATGTTTTTCCTATCTGAATTTTCCAATACAGATATATCGTAAATCGGTTTATCATTCAATAGCTCTCCTTCTCTCGTACAATTTTCTTCTAAAAAACCGAGTACATCATTTTCCCTCCCCGAATCGATATAGACATTCAATACCTCTCTCGCAAATCCACCAGCACCTATTATATATATTTTATTCCCACTCATATGTATTTTCACCCATTGCGGATGTACAGGAATTACAACAAACTCACATGTTTGGTTATTTGGTGTTTAATATTTAAGAATTGTCCTGAAATATGGAAGATGGGCTGTTCTACAACAGCATTATTGCCCTTAGCGACTAAAATGTAAAACTATCTTTCAGAAGTATTGTTTTAGACCATACCCAGTCCTGAAAAATAAGGTATTAGAATAATAATAACGGTAAATAATTTCGGAAAAATGCTGAAATGATTTTTGCAGAAAGAATAATATAAACCATAATTAGATCAAAATTAGTGACTTCACCCAGAATATCAATCATAATCCTCAACTGGAACGGATGGAAAGACACTGTAGAGTGCTTGGAATCCCTTTACCAGGTCACCTATCCAAATTATGATGTCGTAGTTATCGATAATGGTTCAGAAGATGATTCGATAAAAAAGATCAAAGAATACTGCAAAGGTAAATTAAAGGTTAATTCTAGGTTCTTCGAATACAACCCGAGAAATAAACCAATTAAAGTTTTTGAGATCGATGAGAGGGAGTCAAAGCTTGGAAAGTTCAACCGTCCGCTCTACGAGAAATATGATCCAAACAGAAGGTTAATTCTAATAAAAAACAGAGGTAATTACGGCTTTACCGGAGGAAACAACACAGGGATGAAATTTGTCCTGAGCGTTCTAAATCCTGATTTTGTTCTGCTACTTAACAACGACATTGTTACCGATCCAAATTTTTTGAGTGAACTTATTAAAGCTGTCGAAACTGACATAAAAACTGGAATAGCTGGTCCCAAGATATATTACTACGACAGCAACGGAAGAACAAATATAATTAACTTCACAGGCGCAGATCTAATCCCGTGGAAAGGATCCGAGAAAAGATACGGGGTGGATGAAGAAGATAACGGGCAATGGGATAAAACAATGAGTGTTGATAAAATTGAGGGTTCATGCATGCTAATCAGAAAAGATGTAATTGAGAGAGTCGGATTCTTTGATGAATCCTTTTTTTGCTACTGGGAAGAGACTGATCTGTGTATCCGCGCGAAAAAAGAAGGTTACAAACTTATATATGTTCCCAATGCAAAGATCTGGCACAAAATTGCTGTATCAAGTATGGGGATGCTCAGCCCCTTCTACATCTATCATATCACACGAAACAAATTCTTTTTCCTGCGAAAAAATTACCCGGGAATGTTAAGAGCTCATCTATTTTATTTTTTACTCTGGGAATTCTGGTTTAATCTCGGAAGACTTCTGATGTATCGCAGAAATTTAAATGCTTTCCACTCCTACCTGAAAGGTGTTCTGAGTGGTTTATTCCAGCGGGAATATTAAAGAATTGAAGTATTACTCGATGTTTCCAAGAATACGACTTAAAGCAGAACCAATAACATTCCATTCATATTTTCTCTCAAGTAATTTTTTTCCATTATATCCGAGTTTCTTTCTTATTTTTGGATTCAGAACCAGATTCTCAATCTCTTTTATAAATTTTTCATCCACACCTCTCAGGACTACTGCATGAACCTTGTTTTTCAATTCAATCCCTTCAGCACCCACCTCAGTTGCAACCACCGGCAAACCATATGCTAAATAATCAAAAAACTTCAGTTTTGTACCTCCCCCTCTTTTCAAAGGCAAAATTGCCAGATCAGCAGAACACAGGAATTCTTTCATATTTTTGATGTAGCCTTCAGATTTGCAATTCTTTTCCTCAAACTCAGGTACGCCTGTGCCCCCTACTCTAAAGATTACATTTTTCAGTTCTATACCCTTCGACACGTAATCTTTAATGATCTCTATTGCCTCCTTGTTTGGGGGGTGACTGTATGAACCGTGAAATACTACAACGATTCCTGAATTTACTTTCCTTCTATCCATGCAGTCGCCTAATTCTCCAACCTCCGATCCAGATGGTATAACTGCAATATTTTCTAACCCACCGTATACATCAAAAAACATCTTTTTATCTTTATGACTTACTGCAGAGACCACATCTGATAATCTTAGAGCCAAATTTTCAATTACTCTGATATATTTCTTCAAAATCATCCTTTCGATTGGTGAAAGAACGTCTTTAATGACTTCCCGCACAAAAAATGATTCGACATTATGTGCATCATACCAGATCAGAAAATCTTTTGAAAATATCTTTTTGAGGAGGTACGTGATAAAAACCCCTGAAGGGTGCGAAAAGTAGAGCATGTCAGGAGCACCACTCTTGATTAGTTTTGTCATATTCCATATATAACTTATACTAAAATCTCTCAGCACCGGAAACTTTCTGCGTAAAATTCTGAAATCGCTATAGATATAGACATTGGTGGCTAAAAGAGTGTCAGCTTCATTAAGATGGTCTTTTTCCTCCAGAACCTGTATTTCATGTCCCTGTTTTTTCAATTCCACAGCTAAATTGAGTATTCTATTCTGTCCACCAGTTTTAGGATGTGTTAAGCCAGTGAAATTGGGAACTATCAGGATTTTCATCGTCTTTTCCCTCTCAGAACTGTTTCATAGACACCCTCATAATCCTTCACAACCTCATCCCATCTTCTTATCTTTTTACTGAAAGGTCCTACTCTCACATGACTTTTTGCTATATTCAGAATCAGTTCAGCAACCTTTTTGGGATCTGGTGGAAAGTCCACTCCAAAGCATCCGGGTTCACTCAGAAACTCATTCAGTGCGGTTCTTTTTGATACTATTGCCGGGATTCCCATCGCTAGAGCTTCCGCAACACTGATACCATAAGCTTCAGATTCGGAAAGGAGCAAAAAAACATTCGACTTTCTTATCTCATTTAGAAGTTCTCCGTGGGGTAAGAACGATTTCCATGTTATGTTCTCAGTTATTTTGAGAGTTCTTGCAAGTTCTCCCAGTTTTCTCCTTTCGGGACCATCACCTATTATGAAAAGATGTGCGTTTTTTACTCCGAGATCGTAAATCAGGCTATGCAATGCAAGCAGTATCAGATCAACCCGTTTTCTCCTTATCAGATATCCTGTATAGATAATTCTTACCATGTCTGCAGGATTTGAAATCGATTCATTGCAGATTGAATCCACACCATGGGGAATGATGGCGATCCTATCAGGAGAAACTCCATGATTGAATCTAAGGATGTCCGCTTCGAATTTAGAAGGAGATATAAGAAAATCCACTTCTTTAAAAACCCTTTTTCCTATCACAAAATTGTACAGACTCCACAAATAAATTCCTGCAATGGTGCTTCTTGCAATATCGAGATGAGGTGAGAAGATAACTGGAGTTTTTCTATAGCTCCTTTTCAGACCAAGAATAGTTGTTGGAGAGAATAAATTGTGATAACCATGAACATGGACTAACTCCGGCTTTATTCTCTCCACAATTTTTTTTACAATACCAGTATTTTCAAGACTAAATCCGAACAGATAATGGTTATACGCTGATCCTCTGACAATCCTAAATTTACCGATTTTTTCCTCAGTATATTCTTTCTTCTTATCCCATGCGGGATTGAAAACAGTAACCTCATGTCCCATCTCAGATAGTCCTCTCCCAGTCTCGAAAACGACTTTATTGATTCCTCCCGGGTCTGTGGTCTCCATATAATTTACTATAAGAATTTTCACGGACTTCACCTTACAAGCTCGAATACCCTTTCATATTCCTTTCCAACCTTCCCCCAGTTATATTGCCTCTTAATCCTCTTTATCTGCATCTTTTTTATAGTTTTCAGGTCAAATTCACCCCTCTCAAGCATTTCAATTTTACTCGCCAGATCCTTTGCATCTTTAAAATATATGCCTCCTTCCTGCAACACCTCCCTGTGGAATGGTACATCATAAGCAAGTATTGGTCTTCTGAACAGCATTTGCTCAAGCAGTGATGGATTTGTCCCTCCCACTTCGTAAGCATGAATGTATGCAAAGCAGTTTTTCCTCAGTATCCCAAGTTTCACCTTGTCATATATCGGGTCGAGAAATATTATGTCTTCTCTTATTTCTCTGAGCTCAGTCAGATAACTGTTATAGGGGTCCTTTGGGTTGAAATTTCCTACGATTATAAGCTTTTTGTTAGAATTGGACATCTTAAATCCTTCAATTTCAAGATGGATGTTGTTCTCAGCCACTATTCTGGCAACTGTGAGGTAAAAATCCTTAGGTTTGAGATTGTATTTTCCAAGAATTCGATCCTCATCACCCTTTGAAACCTCGTTTATGAGTCTTCTTGCTCCGTATGCTATATATACTGTTTTTTTAGGTTTATGCCTCTTTAAATGATCCATAATTCCATTGGAATCTGCCACGACAACATCGGGAATTTTGCATGAGAGGAACTCCATCAAAAACATATATAGCAATGTCAGGAGATAGATAGGTATTAGGTGAAATGGAGCAAAATAACTCCTTTTCAACAATCTTTTCCATTCTATTCCATCTGGGTTCAGAATGATTTTTTTACCGGCTATTCTGGCAATCAGTGCTGCAACAGAACTATCGGGACCCAGAAAAAGGAAAGTATCTATATCCCTGTGCTTTCCGAGAATGTAGAGGGTTGAAATGAAATCATTTATTGATGGAATGCTCGTACTTTTGCTTTCAACAGAGGGGGTGTGTACCCTTATCACACCATTGAAAGAATCCTCGTAGAATTTCCTGTCCTCATGCATTACATAAAACAAAAAGTCATCCTTCAGACGATCAGTCAGCTCCTCTATGAAAGTCTCAGTTCCACCGTATTTCCCTGGTATTCCTCTGAGCCCGATAATGGCGATTTTTCTCTTTTTCATCGACTCATCCTCTTTTTTGAGTTTTTGTTTCCCTCATTATTTATCTTTTTTTGGAATGTCTCATCTATTTTATCCGTTCTATCTATTTTATTTATCACATCTGCATCTAACCTGTATAATCTAAAGAGTCTATAGCATTCTGTCATGATCTTTTTAGTATCTTTTTATTCTCTATCGGAAACATATCCTTTATTCCGGGCTTTTCAATCTGGATTGAGAAACGGAATAAAAAAGTTTAAATCTCACCACTTTGTTCTAACTCCAATGTCATCGAAATTGAGAAACTGGCACTGGTTAATACTTGCTTTCTCGGTAATTCTTGGTCTTTATATAAGAATCTCGAATCCGTGGGATTTGGTATTCGTATCATGGATGGAGGGTGCAAGACTGAGTGGAAATGATCCTTGGTATTACTTCCGCCTTATTGATTCCCTTGACCATAACTTCCCCTACAGGATTTGGTATGATGCATTTACGAACTATCCTTATGGTACATATACCCATTTTGGTCCATTTGTAGTTTATCTCAGCTATATTGTATCTAAACTTGCTGGAGCGGGAACTCCAGAGGCAATGAGATCGGTTGTAAGCTTCATTCCTGTTCTGGGCGGAGTTTTACTCGTTTTTCCGGTGTATGTTTTAACCTCCAGAATATTCAATAAAAATGCTGCACTGTTCGCTTCATTGCTTATTGTTCTCATTCCAGGACAGTTGCTTCATAGGAGTGTCCTGAGCTTCAACGATCACCATATATGGGAAACATTCTGGCAGCTCTGCACAATAGCAGCATTTGCAGTGAGTATAAAAGAACTTAAAGCGAACTCCATCACCAGTATCAAAGATTTCAAAGACCTTCGCATGATAAAATATCCGCTGGCTACAGGTATTGCCCTTGGAATGTATCTCCTGACATGGGCACCCGGGTTTATCATTGCACTGGTAATTCTCGCCTTTGTTTTCTTGGCATATCTTCTAAAGCATCATATCGAAGTAAACACCGTGGTTGTATCTGCAACCGCCATAATCGCTTATCTAATCGGAGCAATAATATATCTACCCGTTTCCTTTATTTTTCCGAGGTTTGAAACCCTTTATTATAACCCATTTCAGCTGCTTGTGCTTCTATCAGCAGCAGGGGTTGTTTTGGTTTTCAGGTTGATTGAAATTGCTGAGGATAAAGTCTTTGTGAGTAAATTTGGAGATAAGTCACGGTATGCTTTTCCAGCCATTATAATTCTTATTTCACTTGTGTTTATTGTAGCGGTTTCCATAATCTCTCCAGACTTTTTCAATATGCTTAAAGCAATATTGAGAGTTGTTCAGCCCAAAGGAGGTGCATTAACGGTAGCAGAAGTTCAACCCTTCTTTATCCAAGGAGAGGAGTTCACCTTAGCTCCTGCATGGCGGCATTTCAGTATGACTTTCTTCTTTGCCATACCGGGGATGGCTTATGTAGTCTACCTTTTCATCAGAAAAAGAAATCCACTCCACCTTTTCGTTTTGGTGTGGGGCTTTGCCATGCTCGTTGCTTTGACAGGACAGAATAGATTTGCATACTATTTTGGAGCAGTCTCAGCTATATTTGCTGCCGTTATGCTGGATTATCTTCTTGAAAGGCTGAAATTCTATGAACTAATTTCTGGAGCTTTTAGTGGGGAAAACAGATTGAAGAAAATAGGACTGATGAAACCAGCAGCAGCGATTTTCTTAGCAGTTATCCTATTTTACCCGACACTTGCCGATGTGAACTTCCAGGCAAAATATTCTGCAGGAGGAATAAACAAGCAGTGGTATGATGCTCTTGTGTGGATGCGAGACAATACGCCTGGGAAAGAGATGTATGAGGAGTTTTACTATGAACTGTATCAGCCTACACCTGATATGGGCAAACCCTATCCTTACTATCCCGAAGGCACCTATGGTGTGATGAGCTGGTGGGATTATGGACACTGGATTACAGCAGTAGCTCATCGCATTCCCAATGCCAATCCATTCCAGCAGGGTATAGGCAACAAGTATAACAATGTGCCGGGTGCAGCCCCCTTCTTTACCGCATATAACGAAAGTGAGGCAAATGCAATTGCAGACAAGCTTGGTGTCAGATATGTTATAAGCGATGTTGAGATGGCTACAGGGAAGTTTTATGCAATGGCTGTATGGGCTGAAGGGGACCTGGATAAAGCAGGGAGAATTTACTACAGTGGTCCAGGGTATGTTTATGTCACACCCCAGGGTCAGCTTGGTATAGCAATTTCTCAGTTCGGTATCCCTGCTAATTCAAAGGTTCTGACGGTAATAAATATCCCGAGTGAAAATTACTTCAGAACAATGGAAGCAAAGTTCCATATAATGGATGGTAGCGGGCTTAAAAACTACAGAATGGTCTATGAAAGCGGTTTTGAATCAACAACAGGTCTTACCATTGAAATGCTGTACAGGTACATTTATGACACAGTTTATGCTCCGGAAACGGGATATCTCGTTCCTGTAGAATCAACCGGTTATGTTAAGGTATTCGAGTATGTTAAAGGGGCTAAAATAACAGGTAGAGTTGGTGAAGGGATTGAGAAGGTAATCTTGAAAGCAAATATTACAACTAACCAGAACAGAACCTTCGTCTATCAGCAGGTTGTAGAAGTTGAGAATGGAGTATATGAGTTCATCGTCCCCTATTCTCAGAAAACAGTCTATCCTGTTAAGGCATCTGAATATAGAATTACCGCAGGGAATGTAACGAAATCACTGTCCGGACTAACAGACACCAATGTACTGAATGGTGATGCCTTTACTGTTGATTTTGTTTAATTTTGTTTAATTAGTTTTTTTGGTTGGTTTAGTGATTTGATTAGTTTAGTATTGCCATTATTAGAATATTTTATCTTATCTCAGCTTATCTCAGCTGAGATAAGCATCAACAACCACATGGATAACTCCTGGAGAGTAGTTCTTAACCTTTCTGAAGTTCTCAATCTCAATCTTCTTTCCTGCTTTTTTAGCAGCATCTTTCAACCTTTTTATTGGTCTGGCTTTCACTGCAAGGGGAACAGATTCATGATAGTGAATATACCCATTATCTCTGAGGGCTCTGATAGCCACCTCTATGAAGTTCTCGCAGAAAACATGGCCCATAATAACTCTATCAGCGATCCCCTCAGGAGTTACATGCATCGCATTTCCAAGCACTGGCACGATATTTCTCACCTCATTGAGCCTGATGTTCTCAAGCAGGTAATAGTATGAATCAGGGTTTATCTCAATTGAATAGATTTTTCGAGCACCTGAGAGCTTGGCAACTGGAATGGAGAAATAACCGATCCCGGCAAACATGTCTACAACAACCTCTCCATCCTGGACAAGCCTTGCGATTCTGATCTTCTCGAACTGGTTTCCGGTGCTGAACATCACTTTTTTAACATCGAGCTTGAAATAACAGCCATTTTCAAGTTTGACAGTTTCTGTGTAGCTCTCATCTCCAGCGAGGAACTCAAGTCTGGGTTTTCTGAGCATGTCTTCTTTTCCAGAATCTCTCCAGACCGATTTGCAGTTCGGATGTATTCTCAGAAGCGCTTCCCCTACCTCTCTGCCATAGTCAGATAGCTCATTTGCCAATTTTACGAGTATCACCTCACCGATTACCTTGTATGACTTTGGAATAAATCTTCTTAGTTCATCTGGAATCATATTTTTCAGTATCTCATCGATATCCTTCTCTCTTGCGAAAAGGGGGTTTCTTTGAGCTACTATTTCATAATCGAACTCATTCTCATAGCCTTCGAGAATTGGAATCAGGACATAGTCTCCTTCAACCGTTATGAGCCTGCTCTTGTCCTTTGCGCCTATAGCTTCAGCCCTTTTTCTTACAGTTTCAGCTTCCTCTTTTGGAACTTTTATTGCTTTTTTTATTGATTTGTTTCTCATGCCCATAATCACCTTTTATCCAGATAGGGAAGACATAGACCGCTCCATTTTCTTCAAGATAGATTGCAGTGTCTCCTATCCTCATATCTGCATGTTTTTCTGCCTGCACTGGTTTCTGGTCTGCAGGTCTCAGGACTTCAATGACACTTTCATCAACATCTACGACAACAGTCTGCTGGAGATCTTCTCTTCTTTTGATCAGAACAGGTTCTTTCAATGCGAATGATCTTCCAGAAGCATCAACTCCCTTATCTTTTATTGGATTTGTGACAATCAAAACCCTGTCTCCATCTCTAACCACATCACCCTTTCTGTAGGCTTTCAATCTCACAGAGTAGGTTGTTCTGAACAGATCTCTACCATCCTTCCTGCCTGAGATCTTCTTGCTCTCTGTTATCTTTCCACCAAGTTCCTCCTCTATTCGTCTGCTAATTTTTTTCGCAAGGTTTCTGCTTCCAATGTAAAAATCGATCCCTTCTTTTCTTTCCTCAACCTTTGAAACAAAAGCTCCTGGATTATCCTTTTCCCTCTGGATAGCCTCATCAACAAGCTCTTTAGCACGGGAAATCTCATCTTTTTCCAGTTCCCTCCCATCTGCTCTTAATTGGATAATTGACTCGAAGTATCCACCATAAAATCTGCTACATCTGTCACAGACCTCTCCCTTTCTTCTTAACTCGAATGGCAGCTCTCTGACAACATCTTTCCCCAGGAATGAGCCCTCCAACAAAACAATCCCATTATTCTCACCCAGTTCTTTCAGTTCGAATGCTCTTACTCTGAATGCCGGATCATGCTTCATATTCTCTGCTGCTTTATCAAGAACGATCTCTTCGAGATCTGACTCAACCCAGCCTTTTGAGTAAAAACGCCCACATTTTGGGCAGTATTTAACCTCGAGGTAAGGTTTGAACTCAATAATTTCCTCTCTCTCCATATAGCAATCTGGACAGATTTCGTATTCAGTTTCATTTCCGCAGATGGGACATTTTCTCATCTCTTTCAAATTGTGTGGATGGATATTTTATCTTTAAGGTCTAAGTACACTTGGATATCTATCGAACTGAACGCAAGAGATGATGTTGCGGGATAAGTTTAACACCAAGATACGGGATAGGTTTAACACCAAGATTGCTGAACTTTTAAAACTTTAACTCATGAAGCTGGAGAATCTCATAAATTTAATAAACTCATGATTGAACTTGCTTTGATGGTAAATGAGTAGCAGAAATGAGTCTCAGTATTCTCTCTCCTCCTGCATGCAATGCGGGACATGTTCAGCAGGATGTGTCTCCAGAGAATCTTTCAATCTGAGAATTCTCGTCATGAACACCATGATGGAGAATCTCTCTGAGGAGAGTCTCTGGGACTGCACGACCTGTCTGACCTGCCAGATAAGGTGTCCGAGGGGAATACCACTGAAGGATGCGATAGTTGATTACAGGAAAAAATTCGTTGAATTGGGTAGGATTCCACCCGAAATAAGAGATATGCTCAATTCGGTTCAGAAATTCAGAAATCCTTTTGGAGAACCACATCATAACAGGAGGTCATGGATCTCTCTTCTTAAAAAAAATAAGGAGATAAAAAGTATTGAGGAAGATTTTGAGTGGCTGTGGTATATTGGATGTTTTGGTGCAGATCACAGAAGCAGGCAGGTATTTGAAAAAACTGCAGAGATATTTCAGAGCATGGAACTTGATTTTGCGGTAACAGAGGATGAAGGTTGCTGTGGGAATGATGTCCTCGGGGTAGGAGAAGAGGGTTTGTTCGAGCTACTCAAGGAGGAAAACGAGTCTTTATTCAGAAAATATGGGATTAACAAGGTTATTACCTCTTCTCCTCACTGCTACAATGTCTTTAAGAATTACTATGATGTTGACGCTATTACTGCCATAGAACTCCTATACCACGGGATAAAAAATGGCAGTGTTGAATTCAGTTATGATGTTGAGGCTAAGGTTACCTTTCACGACCCGTGCTATCTTGGAAGATACAATGGAATTTATGAAATTCCGAGGAAGGTGATAGAGGCGATATATAACATTGAACTGGTTGAGATGCCAAGGAACAGGGTGAACAGTTTTTGCTGTGGGGGTGGAAGTGGAAATTTTCTGCGTGAAGGTGATCTCAGACCCAATGTGTTGCGGGTAAAGGAGGCAATTTCCACTGGAGCAGATATACTGGCGGTAGCATGTCCGGTATGCCTCAACATGCTTGAAGATGGAGTGAAAACGGTAAATTCAGATCTGGAAGTAATGGATATAATGGAAATAGTACATCTGGCAATGTTTGGTGAGTGATTGGAAGATATGCAAGGAAAGATATAAGACTGAAAAGGATAACAATAAATTTAAGGTGAAGAAATGGAGATATGTATCGCTCTGACATCTCACAGGGTTGAATTTATACCACTTTTAAGAGATGAAGCATTAGCTTCAGATATAATAATACTCGAGGAGCCACCAAATGAGAGCCTTTTTCGCCTTCTCAGAGGTGAGATTACCTTAGAAAGCTATGTCAGAAGCCTTGATACATCTTTTCCCCTCTACACATATTTTCTTGCAGACCTTCTGAAGAATTTGCATTCCATGGGAAAAAGAATATTACAGGTTGAACCTTATCTGGAAGTGGTTCAGAAAATTCAGCAATCAATCGAGTCTGGGTCTTTTGATGAGCTTATTAGGGATGAAAGAATTGAGAAAATAAGACAGACTGAGAAAAAAGCCTTTGGAGCTTTTATTGACTACCAGGAGGCTTTCATGTCAGGAGACTTTGAAAGGCTTATTGAGGCAACGATTAATTTTTCAAGGGCTGATGCAGAACGATTCGTTGTAAGAGACTCAATGAGGCTTGATGCGATAGCTGATACCCTTCGTGATGCTGGAAACGAGCCCGATGTTAGGATTCTAATCGAAGCTGGTTCGATTCATACTCAGATTCCTGAATCTCTTGACAGGATGCTGGATATGGACTATGTAAGAAAAATAAATCTTAAGAAAAAGGCAGCTGAAATGCTTGGTGTAGAGGCAATCAAAAATCCTGGAACACTTCTTACAGAGATTTTCATCAGAAATGAGAATATAAGCGGGGAAGAGCTTAGAACCTTAGCTGCAAGGAGCCTTCTTTACATATCCAAGGTAACACCTGAAGAGATGATGCCAGATAGCAATAACAGGTTTCCCCACTTCTTAGAGGAGGTGAGGGTATCAGAGGAAGTTTATTCGATGGATTACGAGCAGTGCAGAGAAGAATTTGAAAGAATATGGAAGAGAAGAAATATGTGGAAGAGCAGTTAGTGTTATCAGCTTTAATTCGAAAATGAGTGGCATGTTGATGAAAACGAGGAATATCTATATATTTCCTCTCTGAATCTCTATTTTATGGTTTCAATAGCGATTCCATCTTCTTCCCTCTTAAATGAAACTGATGAAAAGCTGAAGGCTTATAAGGTGTGGCAGATAGCAAGATCAGCGGCAATTTTCAGGGTTAAAACAATCTACATATATGAAGACCCCGCAGGGGATGAGACTGAATACATACGGGAAATCCTTGAGTACCTTGAGACCCCTCAGTATCTCAGGAGGCATTTATTTCCACTGAAAAAATCTTTAAGGTTTGCAGGAGCACTGCCACCTCTTGCAATTCCATCTCATCTCCCGAAACATTTAAAAATCGGTGAGTTAAGGGATGGGGTTGTAAGAAGAGTTGGTCCTGACGGAGCGTCATGGGTGGATATTGGACTGGACGCCCTGGCTCTCCTGAAGTCTGAGAAGAGAAGGGGAGCCCGCGTGACCGTCAGGGTCTGTTCGAAGAAACCGTTGGTCGTAGAAGAGGCAGAACCGGAATCCTACTGGGGTTACCGGGTTGAGGAGGTAAAACTGAAAGACCTCCTTAGGAAAGAGGCGGTAATCCTATCCAGAAGCGGAAGGAGAATATCAGTAGCAAGGGAAAAGCTTTGCGAGGGCACAGTCCTGATATTCGGAAGCCCTGATGAGGGTGTCCAGAAAATCGCAGAAAAACAGGGCTTAAAAATCCCTACGGAAGTGCCGGTAATAAACACAATCCCTGGGCAGGGTACTGCAACAGTCAGACTGGAAGAAGCAATAATCGCAACCCTTGCAATAAGAAATGTGTGTAAAGAATTTAATGCTAATCCCTAAAATCGTGAAAATTGGATAAGGTGGTATGGAATGAAAGAGCACAGACCGAGAAGAGGTTCGATGGCATTTTCGCCAAGAAAGAGGGCGAAGAGTATAATACCAAGGATAAGGGCTTGGCCCGAACACAGCGAAGCCAAGGTACTCGGCTTTGCCGGCTATAAGGCTGGCATGACACATGTTGTGATGGTGGATGATAGGAAGAATTCCCCTACATATGGGGATGAAATTGTTGTGCCTGTAACAGTTCTTGAAACACCCCCGCTCAAGGTAGCTGCAGTGAGAGCATATACTAAAACTCCATATGGATACAAAATAGAGGGGGAGTACTGGACAGCTGAGCTTGATGAACACCTCGGCAGGAAAATAAACCTCCCCAAAAATACAAAGAGCATGGACGATCTGGACCTCGATAAGGTTGATCACTTCAGATTGCTCACCTATACGCAGCCCTACTCAGTTACGGGTGTTCCAAAAAAGGTTCCTGAAATAATGGAGCAGAAGGTTGGTGGTGGTTCCACAGCTTTTGATTATGTGAAAGAGAAACTTGGAAAAGAGATAAGGGTTTTTGAAGTCTTCGAGGAAGGGACAGTTATTGATGTAACTTCTATAACCAAAGGCAAGGGTTTTCAGGGACCCGTAAAGAGGTGGGGAGTTATAACCCTCAACGCCAAACATGCAAGGAGCAGTAAACACAGGAGAGTGGGTAATCTTGGTCCGTGGAATCCTCACCATGTCAGACCGACTGTCCCCCAGGCTGGACAGATGGGATTCCATCAGAGGACTGAATTCAACAAGAGAATAATAAAGATGGGCGAAAATGGAGATGAAATAACACCAAACGGCGGATTCCTTCATTATGGAGTGGTCAGGGGAGACTATGTGCTCGTTTCAGGTAGTGTTCCCGGACCGGTTAAAAGACTTGTGAGGTTCAGATATGCTCTCAGAGCTCCATCCGCCACATTTGAGGGTGTGAATGTAACCTACATAAGTAAAACTTCCAAACAGGGCAGGTGATTTTTGTGAAGGCTAAGGTTTACGATCTCAAAGGAGAAGCTGTTGAAGAAATCGAACTTCCACCCGTTTTCGAGTCAGAATACAGACCGGATATAATAAAGAGGGCAGTTCTTGCAATTCAGAGCAGGAGAAGACAGCCTTATGGCACAAGTCCTCTTGCTGGAATAGATTACTCTGCTGAGAACTGGGGACCCGGACATGGCTATGCAAGAGTGCCGAGACTTAAAACGGGGAGGAGGGCAGCAAAAGTCCCTCAGGCTGTAAAGGGAAGAGCTCCACATCCACCCAAGGTTCAGAAAGTCTGGAAGGAGAAGATAAACAGGAAAGAGATGAAAAAGGCTCTCTGTTCAGCAATCTCAGCTACAGTTGATCCTGCTCTTGTTTCTGAGAGACCCCACATTTTTGACGGTGAACTTCCAAAAATTGTGGTTGACGATTTTGAGAATCTAAGGAAAACAAAGGAAGTTGTTGAGGCTCTGAAGGCTGTTGGTGTTTATGGAGATGTGGAGTATGCCAAAAAGAGGAGAAGATACAGGGCTGGTAGAGGTAAGATGAGAGGCAGGAGGTATGTAACAAAGAAAAGCCTTCTGATAGTGGTGGGAAAGAACTCTGATGTGCTTAAAGCAACTAGAAACCTTGAGGGTGTCGATGTTGTTGAGGTAAGGAATCTGAATGTGGAGCTTCTCGCTCCAGGAGCAAAACCAGGTAGACTCACTGTCTGGACAAAATCAGCAATCGATTATCTGGAGGGATGGTTATGCTGATAAAATGCTTTATTGTCACAGAAAAGACAACAACCGAAGTAGAAAAGAACATTCTGACTGCAATAGTGGACAAAAGAGCCAGGAAAGAAGACATCAAGAGAGATATTGAGAAGAGATTTGAAGTAAAGGTGGAAAAAGTTAACACCCTTATAACTCCAAAGGGTGAGAAGAAGGCATATATAAAGCTCACGCCGGATTATTCGGCTGAAGAAGTTCTTTCAAAACTTGGAGTATTCTGATGAGGTGGTTGAATGGGTAAAAGAATAATATCTCAGAATAGGGGAAAAGGAACTCCTACTTACAGGGCTCCCTCTCACAGGTATAAAGCTGAGTTGAAACACATCTTTGCTCAGAGCCTTACAGCAAAAGTAATCGATATTGAGCATGATCCTGCAAGAAATGCCCCGATAGCTAAGGTAATGCTTCCAGATGGTGGGAAAAGATACATTATAGCAACAGAAGGTATGGGGACTGGAGATGTAATTGAGGCGGGAGAGAGTGTCAGAGTAAAGCCAGGTAATATAACTTACCTCAGGAACATACCCGAAGGGACTCCGGTATGCAACATAGAATCCAATCCCGGAGATGGAGGGAAGTTTGTAAGAGCAAGTGGAACCTTTGCTCTTGTAGTTTCCCACGAGGAAAAAAGAACCCTTGTTCAGATGCCGTCAGGAACCCTGAAGTGGTTTAACCCTAACTGCAGAGCAATGATCGGAGTTGTTGCGGGTGGAGGTAGAACAGACAAGCCCTTCATCAAAGCAGGGAAGAAGTTTTACCGGTACAGGAGTAAGGCAACCAAGTGGCCCAGGGTGAGGGGAGTTGCAATGAATGCTGTTGATCATCCCTTTGGTGGTGGAAAACATCAGCATACCGGAAAACCGAAAACTGTTAGCAGAAATGCTCCTCCAGGTAGAAAAGTTGGTAGTATTGCTGCAAGAAGAACAGGAGCCAAGAGGTGATATTAATGGCACTAAAAAGCAAAGTTATCAGACCAAGGGATTTCAAATTCAGAGGGTACACCCTCGATGAAATAAAGAATATGACGCTGGAACAGTTTGCTCAGCTTCTGCCATCAAGAGAGAGAAGAAAAATAATGAGGGGTTTTACCGAGCAGGAGGAGAAACTCCTCAGAAAGCTGAAGAAAAAGGATGTTGTTAAGACACACTGCAGGGATATGATCGTATTGCCGGAAATGGTTGGTAAAGTGATAATGGTTCACAATGGAAAGGATTTCGTGAGAGTTGAGGTTAAGCCTGAGATGATTGGACACAGACTTGGAGAGTTTGCTCAGACTAGGACATTTATCAAGCACAGTGGTCCTGGAGTTGGAGCAACAAGAAGCAGTAAGTTTGTTCCGCTCAAGTAAGGTGATAAAATGGCAAGGGTTGGCTATGCTTACGAGCCAGAAAGCGAAAAATCTGCGAAAGCGATGGGTTATGAGATGGACATAAGCTTCAAACATGCAGTCGAGTTGTGTGCTGCACTGAAGGGAAAGAAGATAGATCAAGCAATCAGATACCTTGAAGAAGTTGCAGAGCTCAGGAGACCTGTCCCCTTCAAGAAACATGATAAGAAGGTCCCACATAAAAGACTTGAAAAGTGGTATGCAGGTAGATATCCTCAAAAAGCAGCAAAACATCTTCTGAAGGTATTGAAGAACCTTGAAGCTAACGCAGATTACAAGGGAATAGAGAAAGAGAGGCTCATAATAACACACGCACAGGCAAAAAAAGGTAGGGTACTCAAAAGATACATGCCAAGAGCTTATGGGAGGGCAACTCCAAAGTTTAAGGTGCTCACAACAGTTGAATTTGTTGCTGAGGTGCGATAATGGCGGTAGAAAGGAAGTTTGTTGAGGACAGGGTAAGAAAACTCAGGGTTAAAGAATGGATGGCTCAGGAAGTCAGAAATGCCGGATTTGGTGGAGTAGATATAACAAGAACACCCCTTGGCACCCAGATAACACTGTTCGTTGAGAGGCCAGGGCTTGTGATAGGAAAGGGTGGAAGAAGAATCAGAACACTCACAGAAAAGCTGAAAGAGTTCGGAATCGACAATCCACAGGTAAGTGTTGATGAAATCGAAAAACCCGAATTCAATGCAAAGCTGATGGCTTCACTGCTTGCTAGAGCCCTTGAGAGAGGCTGGTACTTCAGAAAAGCTGGCTACAGATTCCTTTACAGGATTATGGAGGCTGGAGCAAAGGGATGTGAAATTGAGATAAGCGGTAAACTCACCGGAGAAAGGGCAAGAACTGAGAAATTCATCGCTGGAACAATGGTTCACACTGGAGAGCCAGCAAACACTGCGGTAGTAACGGGATACGATGTTGCAATCAAAAAGCTTGGAGTTCTCGGAGTTAAGATGAGAATAATTCCACCGGATGCAGAGCTTCCTGATGAATTCGAAGTTAGAGAAGTTCTCAAGCCAGAAGAAACGACGGAGAAAGATGAAGAAAAAGTACAGGAGTCAGAGAAGGCGGATAATGTTGAGAAGGTTGATGAAGTGGAAGCAAAAGAAGCTGGTGAGGAAAAAACTGAAACAGAGGAAACTGGAGAGTGATTGAATGAAGATGGAAGAAATCAGAAAGATGTCAAGAGAAGAGAAACTAAGAAAGCTCACAGAACTTGAAAATGAACTGCTGAGGCTGAGAACTCTAATAAGGTCAGGAGGCGCAATAGAGAACCCTGGAATTGTCAAAGCCATCAGAAAGGATATAGCAAGAATAAAACTCTCCCTAGGTGAGGAGGGTTACAGGGTTTGAAAGCTGAACAGGGTGATTCGGTGAGATTTGTGATTGCACATGAACTGATAGGACTTCGGTGTGAGGTAATGGAAAGCCCAAATAGATTTGAGGTTGGACTAGCTGGAGAGATAGTCGATGAGACCATGAGAACATTAGTGATTCAAACCGAAAACGGGATGAAAAGGATCCCCAAGCATGGTAGAACATTTGGTGTGTGGTATAAAGGACATAAACTGAAATTGAGCGGCAATCTCATCGAATACCGCCCTGAAGATAGAATTAAAAGAGGAATAATGCTGATTAAGAGACAGAAAGGAAATTTGAGAGAAAAATGCAGAAGGTGATTTAATGAGGGATATCGGTTATGATGTTAAACCTCCTGAAAAGGAATGTGAAGATGAGAACTGTCCGTTCCACGGTAAACTTCCTGTAAGAGGTCAGGTTTTCAGAGGAAGAGTGGTGAAAACCTATGAAAAATCTGCAGTAATCGAGAAAGAACTTCTCAGATATGTCCCGAAGTACGAGAGATACCTGAAGAAGATTTCCAAGATTCACGCTCACAATCCTCCGTGCATCGATGCCAGAGAAGGTGATAATGTAACTATAATTGAATGCAGACCTCTAAGCAAGACAAAGTCATTTGTAATCGTTGAAAAGGTCTCAGGGGTGGAAGAATGAAGGCGAGAAAATCTACAGTTCCAAGAGCATTACCGACTGGAGCGAGGCTAATCTGTACTGACAATACCGGGGCAAGAGAGCTTGAAATTATATCCGTTAAGGGATATAAGGGAGTGAGAAGGAGATATCCGGCTGCTGGTGTGGGAGACATAGTTGTGGTTAGTGTCAAGAAGGGTACACCCGACATAAGAAAACAGATTCACTATGCTGTGATTGTAAGGCAGAGGAAAGAGTTCAGGAGACCGGATGGAATGAGAGTGAAGTTTGAAGATAATGCTGCTGTGATTACTGATCCAAATGGTAACCCCAAAGGAAGTGAAATCAGGGGTGCTGTGGCAAGGGAAGCTGCAGAGAGGTTTTCAAAGATTGGTTCCCTTGCATCTGCCATAGTATGAGGTGATTTTGATGGTTCCGAGGTCAAAACAACCAAGAAAACAGAGGAGATGGCTTTACAAAACTTCAAAACTCCATGAAAGGCATAGATTGCTCAATGCAACTCTTTCAAAGGATTTGAGAGAAAAATATGGTAGAAGGACATTGAGGGTCAGAAAGGGTGACAAGGTAAAGGTGATGAGAGGAGAGTTTGCGGGCTCTGAAGGTAAAGTAATTGAAGTTGACCTGAAAAAAGCACTGATTAAAGTGGATGGAGTTACAACAACCAAGGTGGATGGAACCGAAGTTGCAGTGCCCATACATCCCTCAAATGTGATGATAATCAGTCTTGGTGAGGTAGATTCTGTGAGAAAGAAAAAGCTGGAAAAATAATGAAATTATGAGGTGGAAAAAATGCATCAGAAAAGATTATCTGCTCCAAAGACACTGAAAATTCCAAGAAAAACAGATAAATGGCTGGTTAAGATATCTCCAGGTCCACATGATGGGAGAGCCATGCCACTTCTTGTTCTTGTCAGGGATTTCCTTGGACTTGCAGATACTGCAAGGGAAGCGAGAAGGATAATTTCAGCGGGAAAAATACTGGTTGACGGGAAACCCAGAAAGGACTACAAATTCCCTGTTGGACTCTTCGATGTAGTCAGCGTTCCCGATATAGAGAAGAGCTACAGAATTGTTTTCGATGAGAGGGGGAGATACATTCCAAAAGAGGTGGAGGATGCTGACAGGAAGATATACAAAATAACAGGAAAGGCCCTTCTGAAAGGTGGAAAGGTTCAGCTTAATCTCTTTGATGGAACGAACATAGTAGCAAGCAATGATTACTCTACAAAGGATAGCATTGTCCTTCAGATTCCTGAGAAAAAAATCCTCAATCATCTCAAATTTGAGGAAGGTGTGCTGGTTATGATTACTGGTGGCACACATGCTGGTGAAGTAGGTAGAATCAAAGACTATAAGATTGTGAGGGGCTCATCACCCAATCTCGTTACTGTTGAGGGAGGAAGTAGAGAAATTACAACAATTGAAGATTACATCTTCGTTGTTGGAGATAAGGAAGCAAAGGAGCCTGTAATAGACCTTGGAGTGTGAGAGCATGCCAGATATGAGAGAGCTCATGATAGACAAAGTTGTCATAAATATGGGTATTGGAACAAGTGGTGAGAGGTTGCAGAAAGCCTCTCAGCTCCTTGAAGAACTAACAGGACAGAAACCAACAACAACTTATGCTGAGAAAACAATAAAGAACTTCGGAATCAGAAAGGGCGAAGCAATAGGAGTAAAGGTCACTCTGAGAGGAGAGAAAGCAGATAAGTTCCTCAGGGATGCGCTCACGGTTGTTGAGAACAGGCTCAAAAGGAAGCAGGTGAATGCAGGAAATTTCTCCTTTGGAATTCATGAGCATATTGATCTGCCGGATGTAGAGTATGACCCTGATGTCGGTATTTACGGAATGGATGTGAATGTATCTCTGAGAAGAAGGGGGTACAGAGTTAAGAGAAGAAGAATAGCCAGAGCAAAAATTGGTAAAAATCATCTTATCACGAAGGACGAGACTGTTGAGTTTTTGAAGAGCCTTGGGGTGGAGGTTGAGTGAAATGGAGAGAAGCGGTAAGATATTTGGCAGAGGGGCAAATGAATGCAGGAGATGTGGTAGAAAAGCTGGCTTGGTTAGAAAATACGGTCTTTATCTCTGCAGACAGTGTTTCAGAGAGATTGCCCCTGAACTCGGATTTAAAAAGTACTGGTAGGTGAAGGTTATGAGTCTTAGCGATACTCTTTCAAACACGATGATAGCTCTGAAGAACGCAGAAAGTGCAGGTTATGAAGTTTGCGAAGTCAGACCAGCCTCTAAACTGGTTGGTAATGTTCTCAGAGTCCTCAAAGAGCATGGTTATATAAAAGAATTTGAGTACATTGATGATAACAAGGGAGGGGCTTTTCGAATTACACTGATGAAGAGAATCAACGACTGTGGAGCTATAAGGCCCAGAATGAGTGTTAAGCATACTGAGTACGAGAAATTTGAGTCAAGATTTCTCCCGGGAAAGGACTTTGGAATACTGGTGGTGTCAACGGTCGAGGGTGTAATGTCGCAGAAAGAGGCAATAGAGAAGGGGCTCGGCGGAGTTCTTCTTGCTTACATCTACTGAGGTGGTTGCGATGGTTGAAGAGAGAGTCGTTGAAATTCCTGAAGGTGTAGAAGTGTCAGTAGAGGGAGACGATATTACAGGCTATATTCTGAAAGCTAAGGGTCCGAAAGGTGAGAATACAAGAAAGTTAAAGTTCAGAGGGATCTTGATCGAAAAGCAGGATTCGAAGATAAGAGTTTATTCCAGCGAGAGAAAGACCAGAATGAAGGCAATGGTTGGAACATTTGCTTCCCATATTAGAAACCTGATAAAGGGAGTATCTGAAGGATTTGAGTACAAGCTCAGGGTTGTTTACGCTCATTTCCCTGTAAAGGTTAGGGTGGAGGGAGATGAGGTTATAATAGAGAACTTTCTGGGAGAGAAATATCCCAGAAGATCGAAAATAGTTGGTAGAACACAGGTAAGAGTAGAGGGTAATGAGATAACAGTATCTGGTATAGACAAGGAAGAGTGCGGACAGACTGCTGCAAATCTTGAGCAGACAACGAGGATAAAGAACCTTGACCAGAGGATATTTCAGGATGGGATTTACATTGTGGAAAAGCCTTGAGGGGTGTCATGAATGAGTGAAAATGCTGAAAGAAATACGAATGTAAACGATGCTCAAATCACACCAAAACCTGAGCTCTCGGAAGGAATAAGGAGACTTCTAAGAGTCAGGTTCAGACAGAAATTGAAAAAGCCTGAATTCAGAAGGTATGAGTCTCATAAAAAGCTCAGGTTGAGAAACAAAAGCTGGAGAAGACCCAGAGGAATGGATAATAAAATGAGAAAGAGAATAGCAGGTAAAAAGCCTGTAATGGTGGGTTTTGGCTCTCCAAGAGAAGTGAGAGGTTACCATCCCAGTGGTTTTCAGGAAGTGCTTGTAAGAAACATAAAAGAGCTTGATGGGGTAGATGCATCAACTCAGGCAGTTAGAATAGCATCAACTGTTGGACTGAGGAAGAGACTTGCGATTGAAGATAAAGCGAGAGAAATGGGAATCAGAATATTAAATCCAGTTCAAAGGTGAAAACATGAATTTGAAACTTCAGAGGAGACTTGCAGCTGAAATATTGAAGTGTGGAGAAAATGCAGTCTGGATGGACCCTGATGAACTTGAAACCATTGCAGAGGCTGTAACAAAGGATGACATCAGGAGCCTAATTGAAGACGGAATGATCAAAAGAAAGCCTGTTAAGGGGGTCAGCAGAGGTAGGGCGAGAGTAAGGGCGATACAGAGAAGAAAGGGTAGAAGAAGAGGGCATGGAAGGAGAAAAGGCAGGAAAACTGCAAGAATGCCGAGAAAGAGGAAATGGATAATGAAAATAAGAGCCCTCAGGAAAAGATTGAGAGAGCTTAGAGACTCAGGAAAGCTTGAAAGGAGAGTTTACAGGATGCTTTACAGAAAGGCAAAGGGTGGAGAGTTTAGGAGCGTCTCACATCTTGAATCATATATTGAATCTAACAAACTTATGATTGGGGATGAAAGCTGAGGTGATTGAATGGCAAAAGGACCGCGTTACAGGGTTCCATACAGAAGAAGAAGAGAAGGTAAAACAAATTACAGAAAAAGATTGAAGCTTCTTGTATCAAGAAAGCCGAGACTGGTTGTCAGGATAACAAATAGGAGAATAATAACACAGATAGCAGAATATACTCCAAAAGGAGACAGAATTCTTGCATCGGCTGATTCGATCATGCTCCAAAAAGTTGGTTACAAGGGAGACCTGAACAACACACCAGCAGCATATCTTACAGGATTGCTGATTGGTAAAAAAGCCCTTGAGGCGGGAATCAGTGAGGCAGTTTTTGACATTGGACTAAAAACACCAACGAAAGGATCCAGAGTTTTTGCAGTACTCAAAGGAGCAATTGATGCAGGACTCAGTGTTCCACACTCTGAGGACATCTTTCCAGATGACTCAAGAATTCGAGGAGAACACATTGCAGAATATTATGAAAAGGCTGGAGGTTTCAGTGAATATGAGAAAAGAGGGTTGAAACCCTCGGAACTTCCTGATCATGTTGATGAGATAAAATCAAAGATAATGGAGATGGTTGAATGAATGTCACGGAGTGGGTTCCAAAAACGAGACTCGGAAAGCTTGTTGCAGAGGAGAAAATAAGATCAATTGATGAGGCAATTGCCAGTGGACTCCCTCTGAAAGAGCCTGAAATAGTGGATGTTCTCCTTCCGGAACTTGAAGATGAGGTTCTTGAAATAAATCTAGTTCAGAGAATGACAGACAGCGGGAGAAGGACCAATTTCAGGGTTACAGCTATTGTTGGTAATAGAGACGGTTATGTGGGTATAGGGACCGGGAAAGCCTCACAGGTCGCTCCTGCAATTCAGAAAGCCATAACAGATGCAAAACTCAATATATTCAAAGTAAACAGAGGCTGTGGTTCTTGGGAGTGTGGATGTGGAGGAGATCACTCTATTCCCTTCAAGGTTACAGGAAGTGCTGGAAGTGTTAGAGTAACGCTGATACCTGGTCCAAAAGGACTCGGGCTTGTGGCAGGAGATGTCGCCAGAAAGGTTCTTGAACTTGCTGGAGTGAGTGATGTTTGGACATTCACCAAAGGAAACACAAGAACCACTGTAAACTTTGCAAAGGCAACCTTTGAAGCTTTGAAGAGAACAATGTACATGAAGAGGTGAGGGTTATGAGGTACTATGCTGTGGTAAGGCTTAGAGGCAGGCACGATATTCATAGGAGAATAAGAGACACACTCAAAATGCTGAGGCTCCATAAGAAATATCACTGCGTCCTTATTCCTGAAAATGAATCTTACATGGGTATGCTTCAGAAAGTAAAGGATTATGTTGCCTATGGAGAAATTAATGCTGAGGTACTTGCTGAGCTTATAAGGAAAAGAGCAAGACTCGCAGGAAACAGAAGAGTTACTGAAGAATATGTTAAAGAGAAGACCGGTATGGGTATAGAAGAGTTTGCAAAAGCAGTACTTGATGGAAAGGCAAAGCTCTCAGACATTGAGATCAAGCCAGTATTCAGACTTCACCCTCCCAGAGGTGGTTTGAAGAATATAAAGTGGCACTATCCGCTTGGAGAGCTGGGATACCAAGGTGAGAACATAAACAGCCTTCTCTATAAAATGAGGTAATGAGTTGTTAGAGGTGGTTTAATGCCTAAGAAAAGATTGAAGAAAATCAGAGGAAGCAGAACCTGTGGTGGAGGTTCACACAAGAACAGAAGGGGCAGAGGTAACAGAGGCGGCTCAGGAAATGCAGGTTCTCTGAAACACAAATATATCAGGACGATAAAGGAGGGCTACGAGATAGGAAAGCACGGATTCAGAAGACCTGAAAACATAAAAACAGAGTACAAATTAAAAAAGGACCTGATTGAGACACTGAGGGATTTGAGGAGTGATGGGAAGCTTGACAGCTATACTTACAAGTTTTTGAAATCAAGACCTGAGCTGAATGTTGGTGACCTTGATTTTATAATTGAGAAACTCTCACAACAGGGACTGGCAGAGGTTGAAGAGGGTGTTTTCTCGATTGATCTTGGTGAAATTGGATACTACAAACTTCTCGGAAGTGGGACTGTTACAAAGAAGATGAATGTGAAAGTAGAATATGCCACATCTCTTGCGGTGAGAAAAATAGAGGAAGCAGGGGGGTCAGTAGAGCAGAGTGTTTGATCCTCTATATTTTATTCCTGAAATGGTTGGATTCAGCCTTACAGAATGGTTTTTATACCAATCCTCACACACCTCATAAAACTAAAAGAACGATTAAAGGGATGGAATGATTGAAAACTGTAAAAAATCCGGATCATAAAAGAAGGTAACAGGTGAAAGTAATGGTTGATCATGTGCTTAGAGCTTTACAGCCTTATTTCGAGAGAATACCGAGTGTAGAGAGGCCTACAGGACATGTCCCTTTCAGGTCAAAATTCTCGTGGACAGTTGGAATTCTACTTCTTTACTTTTTCCTTGCAAGTGTCCCTGTTTTTGGACTATCTCCCGATTCAATAGATCTCTTTGAGCAGTACAGAGCCTTTTTTGCTGGTGCAACTGGTTCGATTTTAACTCTCGGTATAGGCCCAATTGTTACAGCTTCAATTATCCTCCAGCTTCTTGTAGGGGCTGGCATTATAAAGCTCGACTTGACGAATCCCGAGGATAGAGCAGTATATCAGGATTTCCAGAGATTCCTTGTGTTTGTGATGATAGTTGTTGAAGCTCTTCCGCAAATCCTGGGAGGTTTTCTTAAACCTAACCTTGACATTGCAACATCCCTTGGAGTTTCTCCGGGCTTTTTGAGCGGATTGATATTTCTTCAGCTTTTCATAGGTGGTGTGCTTATAGTTTATATGGATGAAGTCGTCTCGAAGTGGGGTATAGGAAGTGGAGTTTCCCTTTTCATTCTTGCCGGAATATCTCAGTCTATAATTATAGGTCTTTTCAACTGGATATCTCCAACCGGGGAAATGCCTCCCGGGATACTTCCAAGATGGATATGGATTGCACAGAACATTCCTGCAGAGCAACTGCTTACTTTCTCCGGGATGAGCTATCTATTGTTGCAGGGAGGTATTCTTGCCCTTATTACGACCATAATCATTATCTTTCTGGTCGTTTTTGCAGAGGGTACAAGAGTTGAAATCCCGCTTGCCCATTCTCTTGTCAGAGGTGCCAGAGGTAAGTTTCCGATAAAACTGATATATGCAAGTGTTCTGCCAATGATCTTCGTGAGAGCGCTGCAGGCAAACTTTCAGATTCTTGGTATGATTCTTTACAACAACGGGATAACAATATTTGGCGAGTATGTAGACAATAAGCCAATAAATGGTTTGATGTATTTCATCTCACCTATACGAAGTCCCTATGACTGGATACCATCTCTTGTAAAGCAGAATCCATACTTCGCAGATCTCCCTGTGTGGGCAATAGGACTACATCTAATAGTAGATGCTGTAATTCTGGTCGCAGGTGGTATTTTATTCGCAATATTCTGGGTACAGACAAGTGGAATGGATGCAAAAACTGTGGCAAACCAGATTGCGAGAAGTGGAATGCAGGTTCCCGGGTTCAGGAAGAATCCACAGACTCTCTTAAGGGTTTTGAACAGGTATATTCCAAAGGTAACGGTTCTCGGTGGAGCAGCAATAGGCGTTCTAACACTAATCGCCAACATGCTTGGGACTGTCGGAAATGTCAGTGGAACAGGACTCCTCCTTGCTGTGAGTATCGCCTATAGACTTTATGAAGATCTTGCAAAGGAGCAGATGACAGAAATGCACCCGATGCTCAGAAGATTCCTTGGTGAGGAGTGATAAGACATGCCAAAGAGATTTATTTCAAGGTTTTTTTTGAGTCTTGGGATTGTTTTCTTCGTAGGCATACTGATAAGCGATAGTTTCAGAAAGGAACTTGCAAACCTCGTAGCACCTTTTCTCGATCCACTGGCTGAAGCCCTTCCGGTATATCAGGTCATTCTTGTACTGGCAATAATAACTGCATCCTATTCAACTCTGATTCAGAAATTTACCGTGGATACAAAGAAACTCAAGGAGATACAGAAAAAGGTCATGGAATTCCAGAAAGAATACATGGAGGCTACAAAACAGGACAACAAATTTAAGCTGAAACAAATGGAAGAGCAGAAAGCGGAGATCCAGCAGATGCAGAGTGAAATGATGGGGATGCAGTTTAAGCCGATGTTTTATACAATGGTAGTCACTCTCCCCATTTTTATGTGGCTGTACGCACTAACAAAAAGTGAGAATATGGTAATTACCGTTCCATTTTCAGGGCAGATCCACATTGCAGATCCTGTTCTCTTCTTTCCCTGGTGGATCGTCTGGTATTTACTTTGTTCAATCGCTGTTGGGCAAATCATTCGAAAACTTGCCAAAATGTAGCTTTTAAGTTGAAAACTTTAAAAAAGATAGCTTTAAAAATTATTAAGCCCATATAAAGGAGATAACATGGCGAGCGCGGGGAAATCAGAGGATCAAAATTCAGGAAAGATTGACGGGTTAAAGATAACAATCTCAGGTCCTCCAGGTAGTGGAACAACAACTGTTGCGCGCATTCTGGCTGAAAAGCTGAATCTACCACTCATCTCTGCTGGAGATATGTTCAGAAAACTTGCAAGAGAGAGGGGAATGACTCTCGACGAATTTGGAAGGTATGCAGATTCTAATCCTGAAATAGACATGCTTATAGACAGAACACAGAAACAGGAAGCAGATGCTAAAAGGGAGTGTGTTGTGGAGGGAAGACTTTCAGGCTGGATGGTGGATAATGCAACTCTTAAAATCCTGATTTTTGCCAGTGATGATGTGAGATACAGAAGAATTGCGGACAGAGAGAGAAAAACCTTTAAAGTAGCTAAAGCGGAGACTGAATTAAGAGAAAAAATAGAAAAAGAGAGATACAGGAAATACTATGATATAGACATCGATGACTGGAGTATATATGATTTAATTATCAACTCAGGGCTCTTCACTCCTGAAAAGATTGTCGAGATAATTCTTACAGCCTTAGACAGTGAGCTGTAGTCTGCGAGGGATTTTATGAAAGAAAAAAGAAATATGCTTACGAAGGAGGAAGCCTCTACTGATGAAAGCTATGGTTTTTATCCTTTTAATCGTCCGATTGAGGAGTACATAAAGAATGGGGTTGTTTGCATAGACAAGCCATCAGGTCCAACGAGTCATGAAGTTGTGGTATGGGTGAGGAAAATTCTTGGTGTTAACAAAACCGGTCATGCAGGCACTCTTGATCCAAGAGTGACGGGAGTTCTACCTGTTCTCATTGAAAACGCCACAAAACTTGTTAAATTTCTTCAGACTTCGGGTAAGGAGTATGTAGGCATTCTTCGTCTCCATGGAGATGTTGATGAGAAGAAAATTCACGAAGTTTTCAACCTATTCAAGGGGAAAATATTTCAGAGACCCCCAATGAAGTCGGCTGTCAAAAAGAGGATTAGAATAAGGGAAATTTACTATTCTGAGATTCTTGAAATAGATGGAAGGGATGTTCTTTTTAAGGTGAAAACTGAGGCTGGGACTTATATAAGAAAGTTATGCACGGATATTGGAGAAGTCATAGGAACAGGAGCTCACATGCAGGAGTTGAGGAGAATTCGAACAGGGGTTTTTGATGAGAACTCAACATTTACGCTTCAGGAGCTTTCAGATGCATTCAAAATATTTAAAGAAACGGGAGATGAAACTTTTCTGAGGGAGATAGTAAAACCCATGGAACTTTCAGTTGCGACTCTCAAAAAAGTAGTTGTAAAGGATACTGCAGTAGACGCACTATGTCACGGAGCAGATTTATCTGCAAGAGGAATATGCTATATAGAAGAGAATATAAATCCAGGAGATGTTGTAGCTATCTTTACACTGAAAAATGAGATTGTTGCACTGGGAAAAGCTCTTGTAACCTCTGATGAAATGCAAAAGGCGAAAAGTGGAATCATGGTTGAAACAAATAGGGTTATAATGGATAGAGGGCTGTATCCGAAATCTTGGAAGACAGAGAAATAAATAGAAAAGTTTTTGTTTTTGTCAGCCAACTAAGAAATCCTTCAGGTGGTGTGGATTGGCAAGGATACTGATTGTTGATGACGAGGAAGCTATTAGGGATATACTCAAAATATTCCTTGGACTCAGACATACATATTTTGATGCCCGTGATGGGGTTGAAGCAGTTGAAGTTTATAAAAGAGAGAAACCAGATATTGTAATAATGGATATCAGGATGCCAAGGATGAGTGGAATCGAGGCTATTAAAAAGATTAAGGAGGTAAATCCTGAAGCAAAGGTCATCGTTCTTACAGCCTTTGCAGCTGGGAGAAAAGAGGAAATTTTAAAAGCTGGTGCAGATAAAATTCTTGAAAAACCCCTCAGAAAATCAAGAATTGTTGGAGCAGTTGAGGAATTCTTGGGAAAATAGAATTCTGGAATGATAAATTTAATGATAAATCGCAAATTTTATTATTGTTCAGAATATCCTTCAATTATGGCTGCTGTTGAATTTGAAAAGGAAAACGGAATACTCTGGGCTAAACTCAACAGACCTGAAGCTCTCAATGCTATAAATGAGGATGTTGTTGAGGGGCTGGAAAAATTGGTTGAAAAAGTCAGAAATGAAAGAGACATCAGGGTTGTTATTATAATTGGAGAGGGAAAGGCTTTTTGCGCCGGAGCAGATATAAAAATGTTTCTGAGAAGTTCAACATTCGAAGCAAGAGAGATCATAGAAAGACTCGGAAAGGCTCTTGAAGCATTCGAAGATATCGATGTCCCGATTATTGCAGCGGTAAATGGCTTTGCACTTGGTGGAGGATGTGAGATGGCGATGGCATGTGATCTGATTGTGGCAAGTGAAAATGCCTTTTTTGGACAGCCAGAAATAAACATCGGTATAATTCCAGGTGCAGGTGGAACACAGAGGCTTGCAAGGCTTGTAGGGTGGAAAAAAGCAATGGAGCTATGCCTTACTGGAAATAGAATATCTGCACAGGAGGCAGAGAGGCTTGGACTTGTGAACAGAGTTGTAAAACAGGAAGAACTCAAAGAGGAGGTACTCAAACTTGCCAAAACAATTGCTGAGAAATCACCCACAGCAGTGGGGCTTGTCAAACAGGCGGTTAATCGCGGGTTCAAAATGAGTCTCAGGGATGGAGTGGCTTATGAGAGAGATCTCTTTGCTCTATCCTTCGCCTCTGAGGATGCGAAAGAGGGAATGTCTGCATTCGTTGAGAAAAGAATTCCTGAGTTCAGGAAAAAACGATGAAGTGAATTAATCACTTAAATTCTGAAATTCATTTATTATTGCATTTTTAACATCTTGTGGGATTGTTATATGTTTGCCATCCATAATGACTTCTACCACATCGTAATCCACAGTTTCTATGGGGGTCTCCAGAATCAGGTATCTTTTCCAGTTTGCCCCTTCAAGGCTTCGCTGGTATCTCAGTATGATTGAGAAAAGCCTCGAGATCATAATTTCGTCTCTCTCGCTCTGTGCACCCTGGATAAGTGAGCCAAAGAATTTTCTGTTCTGGGATGTTGTTTTTCCGATAACATTGACAAGAAAAATGTAGGTTTTTTCAAGTCCATGAATCAAAAGGAGTTCGGGAATTGCACTCATCAAAACTGTAAAGTCTTCCATTCCCTCACTGAGTTTGGAAATAAGAATACCAACTTCACTCAGGTTGTTTACATTTACATGTCTGTAGTTAGAGCTCTGAACAAATGAAAGAACACTTACTCTGTCTTCAACACCGGAGGAGTTCAAAATTGAGCTTATGACATCTGGTGGTTCCGATGCCACCCAGATTACCATGTCAGAAATTGAAGTTGCAATATCGAGTAGGAGTAAAGAGCCTTCAGCTCCTCTGTCTGATATAAGCAATAATGAATTTTTTTTCATTGGCTCTATTTTAATTATGGTTAATAAAATATTTTCGTTAGAGTTTTCCTGCTGACTTTGCTTGGGCTATAAGGTTTGCAAGATAGACGGGATATCTTCCTCCACCTCTCCTTTTAGCCTTTTTGACCTCTCCGACATGGACTTTTGCATGTTCACACCCGATATAGTGCATTATTGCTTTGGAAAGAGCCTCTTTAACTGTGTTTTCACCTGTAACCTCCTTTAACTTTTTTATTGTCTCATCCGACAGCTGGGTCTGAACTATCACAAACCTCTCCATCCTCATCACCATCATCACAGTAATTTTTACCATCATCATCATCATTAATAAAGTTTTCGGTCGAAAAACAAAGGAACAGTTTGATAAATAACAATTTTAATAATGATAACCTTAGCTTAAGTATCACAAAAACTTAAATCCTGATGGATAGAACTATTAATCAATGACAGAGAAAATGCGTGTGGTGTGGGGTATCAGTGGAGCAGGAGATAGAATCGAAGATATACTCGAAATTATGAAGAAAATCAGTGTTGAGAATAACGATGTTGAGATCAGGGCTTATCTTTCAAGGGCTGGAGAGCAGGTGATGAAGTTTTACAGAATTTACAATGATTTGAGATCATCCTTTGAAAAGGTCTATGTTGAGAGGAATTCCAATTCCCCCTTTCTTGCCGGTCAGCTTCAGACAGGGAAGTTTGAGTTCATGATTATCGCACCTGCAACTGCAAATACAACTGCCAAGATCTCACTGGGCATTGCAGATACACTGCTGACCAATTCTGCCCTTATGGGGTTGAAAGCCTATGTTCCGCTGTATATACTTCCAACAGACTATAAAGTGGGAGAAGTTCTGACAAAGCTTCCAAATGGAAAACTACTTCGGGTAAGGGTGAGAAAAGAAGATGTTGAGCATGTTGAGAGGCTCAGGAAGATGGATGGAGTTTATGTAATCGAAAGTCCAGAAGAAATCCCTTTGGTTTTTGAAAAGCATCTAAAAATATTCAGGGAAAAAAGAGGCTGATGAAAAACCATCATCATGTGGGAGTTAGAAAAGTGTTATATTTGACTTTTTTAATCACACTTTATGCTCAATGACAGGGATGTTCTCGAGTTCGTTCTTGCAGGTTATGAGAAACTCAGGGATGTTGCCCGTGAGGACGGAATGGAGGTAGATGAACTCGTTCTGTTTCTAAAAAATGAGCTTGACCTTCACGAAAACTCATGTTTCAGAGTCAAAGTTAGAGGAATTATCGAAGATGGTGTAAAAGAATCGGATTCCGGTTTTATCCCTGTTAATACCAGTCAGAGCAGAAAAAGGTTAATGAATATCGTAAAATCAGGATTTGCATTGATAACCCACAATGAAAAAATTAAAGTAGTTTGAATGAGTTGGTGATTCTGCATGAAACCGAAGATTCTCTTGGTTGATGATGATGAGCTCCTCAGAGGTATTCTTGCGTCAATGCTCTCTGACTATCAGGTGATAGAAGCAGATAATGGCAGGACGGCAGTGGAGCTTTTCAAAAAGCACAAACCTGATTTGATTCTAATGGATGTAATGATGCCGGTTATGGATGGAGTTGAGGCAACAAAACATATCCTCAAGGAAGATCCAAAAGCAAAGATTCTGGCAATAACAGCCTTTGCACCAATAAGAGGAAATGAAATGCTTGAAGCTGGAGCAATGGATATTATCACGAAACCAATCACAAGGAAAAGGCTAAATGAAATAGTTAAAGAGTATCTTGCGATTAAAAGATAATAAAAAAATTAAATCAAGCTAAAAATGTTAATAAATATTTTCAGGTTAAATCAAATTCAGTCACGACTTCCCAGGTGTTCTCATCGAAGACCACTATTTTTTCTCCGATTATATACATGAAATCATCTATGTAGAGTGCTCTCACTGCAGGCATATCAACTGCCTTCTCGAGTTCTATTCCATTGGTGTAGGAGAATATGTATCCTCCACTCCCTCCAGGGAGGAAGAAAACTTCATGTTTTGAGTCCAGCAGGAAGGCATGATGGGTATTGAGAACATCACTCCAGTACTCCTTTAGAATGTATTTGTCAACCTCCTTAGGATCTGATGGGTCTGAGACATCAAACAGTGAAACCTTTACATTTGCACCCTCTTTCCCAATACCAAGAATTAAATCTTCTGAGATTGGATGGAGGTATGAGGAGAAGCCCGGTATTTTGAGTTCACCTTTGATTTCAGGGTTTTGAGGATTGGATAAATCAACGACAAAGAGGGGATCGGTCTGTTTGAAAGTTACTATGTATCCCTTGTCACCTATGAATCTGACTGCATAGATTCTTTCGTTCTCTCCGTAATCTTCTATTTTCCCAGCAATTTTTAACCTCTCATCAAGCACATATAGGTCGTTGGTATCTCTCACTGTGGTAGCAACCCTCAGGTAGCCATTATACTCATCCATCGAGAACTGGTTAAGCAGTCTACCAGGTATATCTCCAGCTGCAACTGGTTTTAAGTCGAGAGAAACTTTGACTATCTGTGTTCTTTCGAACTCTCTTTTGTGCCTCTTCTCGTAGTCCATCATTCTGTTCCAGAATTCGTTTTCGAACTTCAGTCTTTCGTCCTTCTCGAGTGAGTTGATGTACTGCTCGATTATTACATTTATTTCCACAGACTTTGCCCTGTTGCTGATGTTGTAATCGAGAAGTTTTTCGACTCGCTCTATGACATCCTCTGAAACAAGATCAGTGTTTTCTTTCAGAAAACCATACATGAGCTTAACCTGGTCGGGAGTTCTGTAGTATGTGATGTAGATTGCATTGGTTGACATGTAAACAACTGAATAGCCGGAAGAACCAATAAAAGAGGTCTTCTTTTCTATTTCTCCTGTTTCAGGGTTAATAACCATTACGTTGTAGGTTATATCTGCCGTGACGGGCTCAGCGGGATGGTAAATGTCAGTACATTTTATCTCAACACTTTTTCCATTTACTGAGAGAGGTTTTATTGGGCATGGTTCGTAGTAATCAATCCAGGTTCTTGTAATGAGGTATATTTTTCCATTGTAGAGCCTCGCAGACACAAAATTACTGTCTAAATCAATTTTCCATGACTTTTCTGGTTTTTCAGCGATTCTATAGGCTGTTATTCTGTCATAACCGAATATAACGAGTGTGTCTTTATAAAACAACAGGTTTCCGCTCTCATCAACCCCATAGAGTTCTTCCATCTCTTCTGGTGGAAAAGCTGAGATTATCTTTGTTCCCCTCTCTATTTCAGGAATGAATCTGATTGGATATATCCAGAAATTCGAGAGATAGAGTTTCTTCCCATCAGTCTTGACTATATCTGGTTCGTCTATTCCTGCAACCTGTACAGTGGTCGTTGAGACCCTTTCAGGAGTTGGAGCGTAAGAAGGTGTTGCCGCAGGTGTGGGCACAGGCGTTGGAGCAGGAACAGATGTAACAGATTTCTCAACAGCAATATCCAAGGTTATACCACCAGCAAATCTCGGAAAACCAATCCATCCTCCATACATCTCTGAACTCTGGATATATTCTCTGAGTTCTTTCTCTGAGGAGAAATTAACAAAGCTCTCTGTAATTTTCTCGGTTTTATCTGGGGTAGGGGTTGGTTGAGGAGTTGGTGTCATACTATCAGGTTTATCTCCGTAATCTCCGATACAGCCGGCTAATATTACTGTGAGTGCTAATACCAGCATTATCAACTTTTTTTCAGAAATCATAGCTTATATTCTGGGTTGAGTGGATATATAGGTTTTTAATTAGTTAGAAAATATATATAGTATCTTATAAACTAACTATAAAACGGACCCGCCGGGAGTTGAACCCGGGTCTGAGGCTCCGAAGGCCTCCAGGATATCCGCTACCCTACGGGCCCTGTTAGATATGAGGGTAGATCTCTTGGGTTGAACTATATTTTTATAAGGGAGTCCATTTTTATACCTTTCTCTGTGATCTCGTAATTTTTTATGGTCTTGGGGACGAGAGCTTTTTTCAATTTTAGTATTTTAAACCTTCTCTGGATCTCGTTTTCGATCTCCTTTGTGGAGAGCTCAAAGACTCCTGTAGAGTGGTGTTTTATCTTGTTCTCTATGCTTTGCTCGTAGATTCCCTTTGTCATTAAGTTGAGAAAGACAGAATTTGTTTTCTTTGAGTATTTTGAAAGCTTTATCAGGAAATCTGAAACATCTTGAAGCTCGTAGTTTTCAATGAAATAGATAAGGTTGTTTATAATTATTCTGTCGAACATCTCGTTCTCGAGTATAATTTGTAAACTGCTGATTGGATCGTATATCACTCTCCTGATAAAACTCTTTAAATCTTCTTTGAATTCGATCCCCTCGCTTATTTGAGGGGAAAATAAACTCAGAATTGTAAGGTTATCAAACAGGTTTTTTGGATTTCTGAAATAAAGGTTGAAGTACTCTTTAGTCTCTTCGATTGTATCGTCAGTGGAGATGTAAAGAACATTCTCTCTGTTTTTTACACCTTCAAGTGCAAAATGGAAAGTGAATATGTCCCCTCCACTTCCAGGCTCTTCAAATATCGTAATAATACTTCCACCCGGAATGCCACCATTCAAGTGGTCGTCAAGAGCATTTATTCCTGTTCTATATATCCTCATTTAAGTTTAATGAAATATTTGAGTATTTAACCTTACTGGATGGTGAATATTTGGAGTCATATGCTTTCAAAAATGAAATTCTGTTGGAGAAATCACTTAATTGAAATTTTGGTAGTATAATTTTAACTTAGAAAAAGGTAATTACCAAACATAAAAAAAATTTTATATACTTATAATGTATCAAATTAACTGTTGACCATAGTGGTGGGAGTGAAGATATGAAAAATAGGTGTAAAGTCGCGAGGTGAAAGAATGTGGAAAAAACTGAAAAGGGATGAAAGGGCATTCACGGGACTGGAAGCAGCAATCGTTCTGATAGCCTTCGTGGTTGTTGCAGCGGTTTTCAGTTACGTCATGTTAGGAGCAGGTTTCTTCACCACACAGAAGAGCCAGGAAGTTGTGCATACTGGAGTTCAGCAGGCAAGCAGCAGCGTTGAGCTTACAGGTGATGTTGTGATAAAAGGGGATAGTGACGGAAACAATGCCTCCTTGGTCATCTTCTATGTCACAAATACTGCAGGTGGAACACCGGTTGATCTTGACAAGACAATCATATCCTATGCTGATGACGATGAGTTCAAAGGAAACTTATCTTGGAGTTATACAGGTATAATTCTTGAAGCAGGAGAGAGTTCTGCAGATAATCTTGTCGAGAAGGGTGAGAAATACAAGATTGAAGTCAATCTTACAGCATCCAGTCTAACTTCAACACCAACCGAGAACGAAGAATTTACACTCGAGCTAAAACCACCGGTGGGAGCAGTACTGATTGTCAAGAGAACACTGCCTGCTGAGATCTCAGCGGATAGCTACTATGTGGTCTACTAAGGTGGTGATAGAATGAGGTTTCAGAGGATGAAGTTTTTTAAAGATGAAAGGGCATTCACGGGACTGGAAGCAGCAATCGTTCTGATAGCCTTCGTGGTTGTTGCAGCGGTTTTCAGTTACGTCATGTTAGGAGCAGGTTTCTTCACCACACAGAAGAGCCAGGAAGTTGTGCATACTGGAGTTCAGCAGGCAAGCAGCAGTATTGAACTTTCTGGTGATATAATCGGTGAAGGTAACACAACAGCAAATAGGTTAGAGAAAGTAAGAGTGTTCATTCAGCTAACAGCAGGTGGAAATCCTGTAGATATCAGTAAGACTCTGATTACAGTGACAACAGACGATGCTCACCATTCATTCACACTGGGCAGTGTGGCAGATTCAAGTTACTTCAAAGTAGCGAATAAGTATGGTGGCGACTCAGACAATCTGCTGGAAAAATTCGAGAAATTTGAGCTTGAAATAAATGTCACAAAGGAGGCTTTGGGTTCAAGTACAGATATTACAGCAAATGAGAAATTCCAGGTTGAAATCAAACCACCTCAGGGTGCCTCTGTTACAGTGGTTAGGACAGTACCTGCAAGTATCGACTCTGTAATGACCCTATACTGAAGATTTTAAAAATTTTTTAATTTTATTTTTTTTGGAGGTAAAAATATGGAGAACCTCGATCAGTCGATGATAGATGACATAATAGCAAGTGCTGATGAAGACTCACCAGAATCAAGAATAGATAGGCTTGAGGAGGAGATCACCGAGATAAAAGGCTCCATAAAAAAACTGCTCCTCGATATTAGGGAGACTATAAACATTATTGAGAACCCCTTCCAGAGTATTCAGAGCATTGCAGAAAGTGTTGGCAGCGGTAAAGTTCAGGCTCTGCAGATAATTCCACCCGAATATTCTGAGCCAGAAAAAAATAATGAAGATATGGAAAAAGAAAGTGAACTCGATGAAGGGAAGGAAGAAAATATGCTGGAAGATAAACTTAATGTTCCAGAATTCACTCCGGAATTTAATAATCAGATGTGTCAGAGTAATTATGGTGTTAATAAGGCTGATAGATTCCAGGATCAGCCATTACAAGAACTGAAAAAGCTTGTAATTCCAATAAAACAGATTGACCCTTTGGCTTTATACAGTATCATAGAGTGGAGCAATGAAATGCTTGGTAGATACACCAAAGAAACCTTGGTTGAGCTTGTTGAAGTTTTTGAAATGGTTGGTTATATCTCCGGTGAGATTAAGGAAGTAGTTGTAAAGATAATTGAACTCCTGGATAGGGATAATAACCTTGATAATGCAATTGTAGATCTGTATAAGCTCTATAACATTTTAAATCCAGAGGATGTATCCCTGGATTCTAAGGTTTTGAAACTTCTGCTTAATAATGGCAGATAGGTGTCATTATGGCGAGGGAGGTGATAACTACATCATTGCTCGTAATTGCAAGTGTTGTGGCGGTTGCAGCCTTGATTAATGCGGTATTTCCCTCTATCCATAAGATGACAAGCTCGTTTAACTCTTTAGCCAATAATATGGAAGAAAAAATTGAGACCGATATGGATATAATATTCATAACCACAAACGGTAATTTCGTTTATTTCTGGGTAAAAAATACAGGCTCTTCCAAGGTTTCGCTGAGTTACTTCAACAATAGTGATGTCTTTATTTATTCGTCTTCAAACTACTGGCGTGCAGTTTTTGAAGGAACATCCAATCCAAGATGGAACTATACAGTTGAAAATGGGGATGGAGATGGATACTGGGACTCCGGAGAAACTATAAAGGTTACAGTTGAGTTTGATTCACTGCCAAGCGGTGAGTATAAGGTAACTCTCGTTTTGTACAATGGCCTCTCTGTCTCGGATATTTTCTCGGTATAGGGTGATGGTATGGGGATGGACACGGTGATAGTCTCAGTAGTTTCCATAGCTCTCATCCTTGTAGTTGCATACTCATTTGCAATGGAGACGAATAATCTGATAACATCAGCTCACAGTGGGTTCTCAAATCTCCAAAAATTAACTCTGAAGAAGATTAAAACCAATATTGAGATTCAAAACATTTTGTGGAATGTAAGTGGTAATAACTACCTGAGGTTTAGTGTTGCAAATACAGGAGATACCAAACTGAGCAATTTTGAGCTGTGGGATGTGGTTGTTGTCAGAAACAACTCCACTCTGTACTTGAGTTATGGCTCAGACTGGATTGTTGATAGTATTTCCAACGATTCAATAAACCCGAATATACTTGATCCCTTTGAAAGTGCACAGATTGAAGTTCGTATTCCTTTTGAAAGTGGTGAGAGTGTCATAATAAGGGTTTCCACTCCTAACGGGGTGGTTGCAACCCAGAGATACAATGTGGGGTGATATTAATGATCGATAATATAGAGGAGGAAATTAAAAAATCGATACTTTCAAGTGGAAACAGCGAAATTGATAAAAAACTTGGAGAAGGAATTCCCTTAGGCTCACTGACTCTTATAGAAGGTGAGAATGACACTGGTAAAAGTGTACTCTGTCAGCAATTCATTTACGGAGGATTGAGGCAAGGACATAAGATTGCATATTATTCCACAGAGAACACAATCAAAAGTCTATTAATGCAGATGGAAAGTCTGAGCCTTGATGTTTCAGAGTTCTATGCGTGGGGATATTTTCGAGTGTTTCCGGTGCATCTTGAGGGGGTTGACTGGACACCTAAGCAGATGAAAAGTATTCTCACGCTCGTTTCCGACCATATAAAGAGTATCAGAGAGAATGTGATAATGATTGATTCTCTGACAATGTTTACAACATATTCAGAGGAAGATGATATACTCGAATTTCTCACTAGGTTGAAGAACCTGTGTGATAGGGGGAAGACCATTATGATAACACTGCATCAGCATGCGTTTAAAGAAGATACTCTTGTTAGGATAAGATCTGCCTGTGATTGTCATTTGTTTTTGAAAAAAGAACAGGTTGGAGACCGGTATGTGAGTGTGCTGGAGGTATCTAAAATAAGAGGAGCCAAGAAAACAACGGGGAATATAGTGAGCTTTGAAGTCCAGCCTGGTTTTGGGTTAAAGATAATCCCGATATCTCAGGCTCAGACCTAAAACTTTATATTATACATGATAATGACAATAACGATGAGGTGAATAAATTGGCAACGGTCGTTGATGAGCTGAACTTAGGAATGGAGCAAAACAGATTTAAAAGTGGGATAGTTGCCAATTTCCCTTTTAGACCCAGAAAGATGGATGATCATGATCATTCAAATCTCAAAACATGTAGTATATATAGAATACTTCCAAAGCTGATGAAAAAAGAAGTTGAAAGGAATATGCATTTGCTGGAATATCTGCATGTTGTTCCGATGGATAAAATTGGTATTCCAAAGTTTATTCCCAAGCTTGAGAAAAAACATGGTGAAATCGAGAATCCAAATTTGATTTATCAGGCAAGTGATCAGATATATATTCACATCTATACGGACAAAAACGATGTCAGGAATTTTTACATTCCAATTGAACCCACTCTTTTAACTGGAGTTGATCTGTTACTTAAAGAGGTAGAAGTTAAGCTTGTAGATTTCCTCACAGAAATCGACTTCGATCCTGAGGATAAAGAGGAGAAGGAAAGAATCCTCAAAGAAGCTCTGAAAGAAATCTGTGTGATAACCAATGGAAGAAAAGTCGATGATTTTATAGAAAATGAAGAGGGTATTTTAAAACTTTTTATGAGGAATAAAAATAATGGTAAAAATGGGCATCATATTTATGTCACAAGAGAGCAGTATAAGGCACTGGAATATGCCATCATAAGGGATAAAGTTGGGTTGGGGGTTCTCGAACCATATATAAGGGATAAACATATTGAAGATATCACATGCAATGGTTTAGGACCTATATTTATTGAACACAAGGTGTTCAAGGGTCTTAAGAGCATAATTGAATTTAGAGAGGAAGAAACTTTGAATAAGTTTATTATCAGACTTGCTGAAAGAATTGGGAAGCCGATCACTTATAAAGATCCGATAGTTGATGCAACCCTCCCTGATGGCTCGAGAATCAATATCGTTTTTGGCAATGATGTGAGCAAAAACGGTAGTAATTTTACAATCAGAAAGTTCAATGAGACTCCTTTCAGTGTTCTGCAGGTCATTGAGAGCGGGGCTATGGACTACATGATTGCAGGGTATCTATGGTTGTTGATTTCAGAGGGGATGTCTGGATTTATATGTGGTGAAACTGCGAGTGGTAAAACCACATCGCTGAATGCAATTACTGCTTTTATATCTCCGGATGCGAAGATAGTCTCAATAGAAGACACTCCCGAACTACAGGTCCCACATAAAAACTGGACAAGAGAGGTAACTCGAGGAAGTACGAGAGGTGGATCCTTAGGTGAAGGAAGTGGATCAGATGTAACAATGTTTGATTTGTTAAAGGCAGCTCTAAGACAGAGACCAAACTATATACTTGTTGGTGAGATTAGAGGTGTTGAAGGTAATATAGCCTTCCAGGCTATGCAAACTGGACATCCAGTTATGTCAACATTTCATGCTGCAACAGTAGAAAAACTAATTCAAAGGCTAACGGCTGAGCCGATAAGTGTTCCTAAAACCTACATCGATAATCTGAATTTCGTGCTGATTCAGAGCGCTGTTAGAAGACCTGATGGGCGGTTAGTGAGGAGGGTATTGAGTGTTAATGAGATCGTTGGATATAACCCACAAAAAGGTGGTGTATCCTTCATTGAGGCTTTTTCCTGGGACCCTGTGACGGATTCCTTTGTTTTTGGTGCATATGGTAGCTCTTATTTGCTTGAGCAGAAAATTGCAACAAGACTTGGAATTCCAACCAATAAGAAGAAGGTAATCTATGAAGAAGTTGAAAAGAGAGCAAAAATACTTCAAAAACTGCATGAGGAGGGTATTACTAATTTCTACGACTTTTTCAACACATTAGCCAAGATAAGAAAGAGTGGCATGCTGAAAATAGAATTTTAGGTGTCAGACATGGAATTAGCCAACATCAAAAACCTCGCTATGAAATACAGAAAGGAGAAGAAACTCAAGGAGTCTCCCGGATTATTTGAAAGACTCAGAAAAATTAAAGAAGGCCTTTATTTGGATAATGATCTGCTTTTTATTCTCACTTATATGGCGTCAATCTCAACAGCCCAGATTAGTAGAGATAAAATTTTTGAGAAGACCTCTGAGAAGGAAGAATATGCTCCAAGTACTTATTTCAGAAAGGTTAAAGATCTGGCGCAGAAATGGCATTATGATTATGCAACAGCATGTGAACTCATAGCAAAAAAGATAAAACATGAAAATTTAAAAAAATTGTTCAATCGGTTCTCAAACGCCATATCTGCTGGTGAACCCGATAGAGAATTTTTGGAAAAGGAATGGAAAGTTTTTAAGACAATAAGAAAAGATGAGTTTGAAAGAAGCCTTGAGTCCTTGAAGAAGTGGTCAGATGCATATACTGCTCTGATGGTATCAACTTCTTTGATATCAATAATAATCCTTCTTTCGGTTATAATATATAATATCGGGGATCCTGCTCGGACTTTATTCACAGTTGCTGGTCTTGTGTTCGCGATCTCTCTTTTTGGAGTTGGTTTTTTGTTTAAATCTGTTCCCAAGGACATCAAGACGCATAACTTGAAAATAAAATCGAGAGAGCAAACAATTGTGTATAAATGGATGCCAGTCAGTTATTTACTTTCAGCAATTTTTGTACTATCAATAACCGTTGTACCTGTTTTTGTTAAACCTGACTTATTTGTTTTTAATGATCTGGATTTTAAGGGACTGGGCTTGATTGCAGCGGGTTTAACCATGTTTCCAGTGGGATGGATTGGGAGAAAAGATGATATAAAAATAAGCAAAAGAGATGAGAGCTATACTGTCTTCATTAGAAGTCTTGGCGCCATAGTTAGTGGAGCAGGGGTCACAATCGCAGAAGCACTTACAAAAATTGACCAGAAAAATCTTGGAGAACTCAAAGAACTATGCTATCAACTTTACAAAAGATTGTCAATGGGTCTGGATCATCGTTTGAGCTGGGAGAGGTTCATTGGAGAAAGTGGGAGCTACCTGATTCATAAATTAACTAGTGTTTTTGTAGATGCTGTAGATCTTGGAGGAGATGCCGATACTATTGGAGAAATCGTTAGTTCATCAAATCTCGAGCTGGTACTCTTGAGAAAGAAGCGGGATTTAATTTCTTCGGGATTTATTAGTCTCGTTATTCCATTACACGTGGCAATGGTATCACTTCTGATGTTTATCAGCCAGATTCTGACAATTTTTTCTGAGCTAATTACATCGCTTTTCACGGAATATAGTATATCTGGTGATAAACTTGAGGAAATTCCAGGAGGTATATCTGGGATGAATTTGGGAATTTTTTCAGGCGTTCCGTTGGATGTGCTTGCTCAGTACACAGTAGTGGTAGTAATTCTTGTAACTATAGCAAATACTCTCGCTGCAAAGATCGTTAAGGGGGGAGCAAATTATATGGCTCTGTATTATGGCTCGATTCTTTTCACACTGTCTGGAATTATGATGATAGTTATCCCACCGTTAGTTGATATGGCATTTTCATTCCCATCTTTTGTAGAGGGAGGTGCATAAAATGGATGTGGCGTTAGTAGTGGGTATCGTCATAGCAGGGGTTACGATTGGAGCTGTGACGATATACGATAGGTTTAAACAGGAAAAAAAGTTGGAATTTAATATATCCAAAAAAATAGTTCCAAATAAAGCTAAAATAAAGACTGAGTTTTTAAATAGGATTTTTGATAGGTTTGCCAGTTTCAGGATGAAAAGAGAAAGTGGAACTGAAAAAAAAGATGTGAGTGGATTAAAGGGTAAGTTTGCTCGATTTGGTACACTGTTCGGGAGATCAAAGAGTTTTAAAGGCTTTAGCTTATTTTCACCATTTGGATTCTTTAAATCAAGGCAAGAAAAGAAATTAAAAGAGATTGATGAGAAACTTGAAAAAGTTGTCAATGAAAGCCCGAGTTACAGGAAAAAAGAAGTTGAAATAGATGATTCGGAAGTTAAAAAAATACTAGAAGAAAAATTGGACACTTTCAATGTGGATGATAATCTGTTAAGTGAGATGGAAACTGCAGAGAGAGTTGATGACCTTAAAAGGTACAGTGACGAAATCGAATCTGCAGAAAATTTGAATTCAGATGTTGTTGTTGATACAGATGATTTGGATTTTGGTATTGATATTGCAAACATTGAAGATTCGAACGAAGAACTGGATGACGAATCTGTTGATGATAATCTTGGCTTAGAAATGGAAACAGTTGAAGTAGACTTTGATGACAAAGATGAGTTGCTATCGTCTTTGCAAAAGGAAATATCCGTAAAAAAGGAAGAAAAACTAGATTTATTGAGAGATTTAAGAAATGAAAATTTGGATCTAAAAGAATTAAAAAGAGAGCTTGAGGAGGTACTGGGAACACTCAGACTATATGCCAAAAGCTCCTGAAAGGGGTAACATATGGTTGAAAAAGAGAGTGTTGATAAATTAGCAGTTGTAAAATGGTTTTTTCTGATCTTTACATTAATTTCAATTTTAGTTTTTGAATTATCAGCTGGATTATATTATTTAAAATGGAATGAAGAAAAGAGTATCTTAGAAACATCAGAAAGAGAAAGAGTCGAAAACGCGAAAGAGTATATTTCCAGTAGTCTATCATCATCATCTATCGATTTATTTGTTCTTTCTGAAAATAATGTATTTAAAGAAATTAAGAATAATGATGTGTTGAGAAATGATTTGATTTTTAGAATTTATATGTTAATCAAACTGAACGAAGAGTATGAGAGAATTGTTCTATTTAATGAAACTGGAGGGCAGATTTTGAGCATAACTGATGGAGGTTGGCATTCAAAGGAAGATTTGCGGGACAGAAAGTATCTCATTGAACCGATGATTAAATCCCTCATTGACGAAGCTTTAAAACAGGAAGGAACGAATATGCTTTTTATTCCGGCTGATGAAAACGATGGACATCATGTCATATGGTTTGCAACCTCTGTAGCAGATTCGGATAACAGAAATGTTATAGCTCTTGAATATTCTGTTGACGAACTGATTTCCAGCCTTGCAAAAAGATTTGGTAGCGACGATAGACGGTTCATTTTTTTAGATTCTAATGGGAGAATACACATTATAAAAAATAAAAATCAGGATTGGGACACAGTTGATGATGGTAAGATCATGTATTATCTCTCTGAGGGGTGGAATATCATAGAAACCAAAGAAACAGGTCAGTTCTATATAGAAGATGGTCTGGTTACATTTACGACGATCTATCCACTCCACTCTGCAAGTAGATACCTGAAAAATCTTGAATTCCCGAATAATAGTTATTTGATCTCTCAGAATAACACCAACGATTTAAGCTGGAAATTGGTCAGTGTCATACCTAAGGAAAAGATAGACTCAATACGAAATAGTATCCTTATGGACTTTGTACTTTTTGATGCAATCATCCTTGGAGTTACAGGTTCACTCTCTTTGCCTCTTTCTTATTTTATAGAAAGGCGAAAGAAAGCCCAGAAAGAAATAGAAATGTATGCGGCGAGACTTGAAGAGAAAAACAAGATGCTTACACTTTTTCTTGATATAATACGACACGACTTAAAAAACCCTATCAGCGTTGCGTATGGTTACATCGATCTAATGGATTCTGAAAGTACCAGTGATGATGACAAAACCATGTTCGAAAAAATTAGAAAACAACTAAAAAAGGCGATAGAAATAATGGATAATGCGAAAAAACTCTCTAAGGTAGAAAATATAAAAGAACTTGAGAAAAAAGAAATAGATCTCAGGCTGTTAATTGATGAATTAATCACCAATTTTAAACTGAACTCAGAAGAACCTTCAATTAAAATTGAGAATAACATAGAGAGGAATGTGAAGATTATGGCGAATGACCTAATTGAGGATGTTTTTGCAAATCTGATATCAAATGCCATTAAGTATGCTGGTGGGGACAAAACAATTAGGATTGATTGTATCGAAACAGATGAGTATATCAGAGTAAGGGTAATAGATTACGGTCCTGGCGTGGACGATGAGAGTAAAGAAGTAATTTTTGATAGATTCGAGAGGGGAGGTTTAACAGATATAACAGGGACCGGACTCGGTCTTGCGATTTCTAAGAAAATAGTTGAGCTTCATTCTGGGAAGATTTGGGTTGAAGACAACCCAGAAGGTGGAGCAATTTTTGTGGTAGAATTACCCAAAAGAACAGTATAGTGGCAGGGGTGAGAGAGGATGTTTGGTAAAGGAAGAGTTCTGATCGTCGAAGATGATTTTGCTGTTGTGGAAATGCTTAAACTGATGTTGTCGGAGTATCATGTAGAGGTTGCGACAAATGGTTTCGAGGCTGTTGAAAAGTACAAGACATTCGAACCAGATGTTGTGCTTATGGATATAGTGATGCCGGTGATGGATGGAATTCAGGCTACAAAAGAGATTTTAAGTATTGATAAAAACGCGAAGGTTATTGGAATTACTGCCTTCGGAAAGCATAAAGGAGATGAGATGCTTGAGGCTGGAGCCGTTCATATATTGGAGAAACCGATTACAAAAAAGAGCCTTACAAATTCGATTGATAGGTATTTATAGCTATTAAAAAATATTGCACTATCTTATTTTAATCAATAATTTTTATTAAGTTATCTCTAATATCTTACTTATGTTATTAGTGTTTTAGTTTTATTTAATTTAATTACAGAATTGTAATTAAAAGTAAAATAGTAACAGTTAAATATAATTGTTATTGTTATCATGATGGGGGTGATATGATGCTCGAGGTAGAGTATGAGAAACAATCTGAAGCATTGCTGAAAGTGATATCTCGAAGTGGTATGAGTTCAATTCTGAGAAGCCTTGAAAAAAATCCACAAAGGTTCTCTCAGTTGATGTTTAAGGCAAAATTAAACCCTGGAATCCTCGATCGGCATTTGAAATCTCTGATGGAAATTGGGGCTGTGGAAAAAGATGGAGATACGTATATACTCACCAATAGGGGTCACAGACTCGTTAAGGCTTTGTACAGTCTGTTTGAAATATATATGGATTGATTTTTAGAAGACTTTGTGTTATACTCTAATTTGGGTGTTTGTGTCTTTCAACATTTTCTTCACTCTCATTTAGCAATCTAGAAGGTAACATCTCAACCTATAATTACATTTTAGTAATTATCTTTTTACAAGAAATTCTTATATACTTAAAATTAAATTAATTATTTAGTGAGGTGGTAAAGAGTGCTGGAAGTGGAAGATGCCAAAAACGGACCTAAAAAACGTAATGTTAAAAGGAAAGACGAAATCATCAAAGAACTAGAGAAGGAAATAGAGACTCTAAGGCATAACCTGGAGGAAAAAAAGATTGAGATTGAGCGTGAGAAAAAAGCAGCAAAACAGGCTTATAAACTGATTGAATTAATTGCAAAGGAAATCCCCTCTCCAGTATATTTTGTTTTTACCAATAAGGAGGGTAGAATAGCCTATGCAAACACTGAAATGGCAAAACTTGCAGGATTTGACGAGGTCAGTGACATAATAGGTAAAAGACCCTCAGAGCTTTTTGCTGTTAAAGGGAAAACTATAGCTGAAATCGTTGTAGAGACTGCAGAACCAATATTAAATAAAGAAGTCCTAATAGAACTCATAAATGGGAAGAAGATGTTTGCACTCGTTTCCTGCGTTCCGCTATTCATTGATGGAGAGCTTGCTGGTTCCTTAGGAGTGTTCACGGACATCACAAGAATACATAGTCAGGCGAAGGAAATGGAAGAACTCATCAATAAGATTCCTGTACCATTACTTGTTCTGGATAAGGATCATAAAATAAGGTACTGGAATAAGGCTGTAGAGGATTTAACTGGGGTAAATGCAGAGGAGATGGTGGGTACAAACAGACAGTGGGCACCATTCTACGATTCTGAAAGGCCTGTCCTTGCAGACATAGTGATGACAAACCCAGATGATGCGCACGAGAGATATCCTAATGTGGAAAAATCAAACCTCGTAAGTGGTGCATTGTTTGCACAGGGTGAGTTCACAATTAACGGGAAGAAGAGATACCTCAGATTCACGGCAGCACCAATATATGGTGAAAATGGCGAGATTACTGGAGCAGTAGAAACTCTCGAGGATATAACTGATTTGAAGGAAAGGGAGATGGAGGTTCAGAGAGTTCTCGATTTCGTAGAGAAAATCATCAGAGATATGCCCTATCCTGCATATGTTCTGTTCGTAGATAGGGAAGGCAAGATAAGATATGCCAACAATGAACTCGCAAAACTTGCAGGCTACAACCACTCTAATGAAATAGTTGGGTTGTCACCCCATGATCTTATTAAAACTGATGGTAAGAAAACTGCTGCCGAAATGGTGATGGAATCGGGTAAATCTATCATGAATCATGAAACAGTACTGAGACTTGCAAAAGTTGAAAAAGATATTCCAGCCCTCATTTCAGCTGTTCCGATTACTGATAGAGATGGTAACATAATTGGTGTGCTTGATTTGATTACCGATATAACGGAGATCAAGGAGAAAGAGAAAGAGATAGAAGAAATGCTTGCTTACACTAGTAAATGTCTGACGATTTTAAGCAACGGAATTAAAGAGCTTCAAGCTGGAAATCTTGATGTTAGACTTGAAAAGTTGAAAGATGATGAGTTTGGTGAAACTTTCGAAGTCTTCAATGAGTTTGCGGAGAGATTATACAAGATACTTGAAGGACTTGCCAGAGATATGAAGGACGCCACGAGTCAGATTAAAGAAGCAAATGAGGCTGTAAGTCAAATGAACGCTGGAATGCAACAGATATCCTCAGCATCTCAGCAAATAGCAACTGGTTCTGAAAATCTTTCAAGACTCGCTAACAATTCAGCTTCTGATCTGAAAGCTGCTGAAGAGATATTCAGAAGTCTCGATGAGTCGGCTTCAGAATCTTCTATTTATGCCTCTGAAGTTGTGGAAGATGCTGAGAAGACCAAAGTTCTCGGTGAGAACGCACTTCGAAGACTTACAACCATGATTGATGAGATTGAAAAGTCTGCAGAGATCGTTAGCTCTCTCAATGAGGCTGTAAAGAATATTGGCAAGGTCACTGAGAAGATCAAGTCCATAGCAG
>ENA-OSAE01000015-OSAE01000015.1-marine-sediment-metagenome-genome-assembly--contig:-NODE-15-length-134523-cov-437.384545_pt1 | contig 134523 bp, 158 predicted proteins | sample MGYA00237870_ERZ529317 | MGnify/ENA primary metagenome ERZ529317 (study PRJEB26369, sample SAMN03142812) | marine sediment metagenome | biome: marine; feature: borehole; material: sediment... | reverse complement strand
CTTCAGCCAGGGTACCAACCATGTCCTGTTTGACGAGGTTGCAGTGTACTGACACTCACAAACTGAAAAATGCAGGATTTTTATTTTTTAGGTTTATTTTTTAATTTTTTCGGAAATAACAAGATGAAAACAATTGTTTGGGATTATATCGGAAAGTAAATGGTCCCGCCTCCCGGATTTGAACCGGGGACCACGGGATCACTGCCCCCCTGCAGGGGCAGGGCAGACTACAGTCCCGCGCTCTACCACTGAGCTAAGGCGGGAATCAATTTCAGGCATGGGTTATTCTGTTTAAAAATATTTTGGCTGAATCTGAATTGTCTGAGAGGGTTACTGGAAAATTTATTAATACAGGTGGCTCCAAAATGTGAAAAGGAGGTGTTTTCTTGCCCCATCAGGATGACCATGTCATGAGAGTCAAGAGACTTGCACTCTACATCGCAGAGAGGGAAGGAGGAGATGCCGATGTTGTGAGGGTTGCAGCAGAACTGCACGATATATGCAGAGATGAGCCGGATCATGCCAAGAGAGGGGCTGAGAAAGCAAGGGAGATCTTAAAAAGCAGAGGATATGATGCTGACTTCGTCGAAAGAGTCTGCCACTGCATTGAATCCCATTCATTTTCAGGAAATGTGTATCCGGAAACATTGGAGGCAAAAATACTGAGCGATGCAGATAAGCTCGATGCAGTTGGGGCCGTGGGCGTTGCAAGAGCCTTCATGTTTTCCGGAGAAAATGACAGAGATATTGAGAGCACACTCAGACACTTTGAGGAGAAGCTTCTGAAGCTCAGGGATTTGATGCATACCAAAACAGCAAGGAAAATAGCGGAAAGAAGGCATAAATTCATGGAAGATTTTTATAGAAGGTTGAGAGATGAGATCGAGCTGAAAGATGTTTTTCAGGAAAACAGGATTGGTTAAGTATTTAAATACAATTAAGGCTAACATCAAACAAATGCAGGAAAGTATAGATGAGCTTGTCGGGAATCTGGACTTCAGAACAACTGAAGATATTGAGGTTCCAAAAAGACTGATAGATCAGGTTATAGGCCAGGATCATGCTGTTGAAGCAATAAAAAAGGCTGCAGTTCAGAAAAGGCATGTGATGCTCATCGGCTCCCCTGGAACTGGAAAGTCCATGCTTGCAAAGGCAATGGCTGAACTTCTGCCAAAGGAGGAGCTTGAGGACATCCTTGTTTACCCGAATCCAGAAGACCCAAACAATCCCAGAATAAGGATGGTTCCTGCCGGAAAGGGCAAGGAGATAGTTGATGCCTACAAGCAGGAGGCCATGAAAAAGGAGCAGGCAAGAAATATGTTTCTCTTCACCCTTGTCTTCTTTGTAATCGCATACTCATTTCTCCAGCAGCAGATTCTGTGGGGGATAATTGCGGCGGTCATGATATTCATGCTTGCAAGATACATGCTTCCAAGAGAGGAGAAGAATGTTCCAAAGCTTTTGGTAAACAACGCTGGGAGGGAGACTGCCCCTTTTGAGGATGCCACTGGTGCCCATGCAGGTTCGCTTTTTGGAGATGTTAGGCATGATCCGTTCCAGTCTGGTGGGCTTGAGACCCCGGCTCATGAGAGGGTTGAGGCTGGAGCAATTCACAGAGCTCACAGGGGTGTTCTTTACATAGATGAAATAAACACGCTCACCATAGAATCCCAGCAGAAGCTGCTAACTGCGTTGCAGGAGAAAAAATTCCCCATCACTGGTCAGAGTGAGAGAAGCAGTGGAGCAATGGTGAGAACAGAGCCTGTCCCATGTGACTTCATTCTCGTTGCTGCGGGAAATCTTGACGCCCTTTACGGAATGCATCCTGCCCTCAGGAGCAGGATTAAGGGTTACGGATATGAGATATACATGAACGACACCATGGACGACAACCAGGAAAACAGAAGGAAACTCGTCAGGTTTGTTGCTCAGGAGATCGTGAGGGATGGCAAGATTCCACACTTCACAAGAGAGGCTGTTGCCGAGATAATCAGGGAGGCAAAGAGAAGGGCGGGAAGAAGAGGGCACTTAACTTTAAGACTGAGAGAGCTTGGAGGAATAGTCAGAACTGCAGGTGACATCGCAATATCAGAGGGAAGTGAGTACGTAACTGTGGATCATGTTCTGAAGGCCAAGAGGATTGCAAAGAGCATTGAAGAGCAGCTTGCAGACAAGTACATTGAAAGAAGAAAAGATTACAAGCTCTTCATAACAAATGGCTCCGAAATTGGGAGGGTTAATGGCCTTGCAGTCATAGGAGAGTCTGCAGGAATAGTTCTCCCAATCATAGCCGAGATAACACCTGCAATGAGCAAGGAGGAAGGCAGGATAATAGCAACGGGAAGACTTCAGGAGATCGCAAGGGAAGCTGTTGTCAACGTGTCTGCGATAATAAAGAAGATCATAGGCAAGGACATGTCAAACTATGATGTGCATATTCAGTTTGTTGGGACATACGAGGGTGTTGAGGGTGATTCAGCAAGCATAAGCATAGCAACTGCCGTCATATCTGCCCTTGAAGGCATTGAAGTGGATCAGAGCGTTGCCATGACAGGAAGCCTTTCTGTGAAAGGAGACGTTCTCCCGGTAGGGGGAGTGACCCAAAAAATAGAGTCAGCAATACAGGCAGGGCTCAGAAAGGTGATAATCCCTAAGGACAACACTGATGATGTTCAGCTTGATGCGGATCATGAGGGGAAGATAGAGATTGTCCCGGTTTCAAGAATTGATGAGGTTCTGGAGCACAGTCTTGTTAACTGCGAAAAGAAGGACAGACTTTTGAAAAAGCTTCAGTCTCTGAGCTCATCCTGAAACTCCCTGAGTATTTTGTTGAACTCCTCGGTTTTTTCAACCATCGGCAGATGACCGCATCCATGGATGAATGCGAGCTTTGAGTTTGATATGTACCCTTTCAGAAATTCGGAAAGGTGAGGAGGGGTTACGGCATCCTCATTTCCACATACAATCATGACAGGGCATTCAAATCTTATCTCATTCTTTCTGTATTTTTCCTGAAGGTCAAAGGAGTCACAGAGAAGGAGATCTCTCCTGAACGTCTCCTTTCCCTCTTCGATAATCATTCTCTTGATATTTTCAGTGATCTTTTTCCCGTCAAAGCCCCTTGAAAACATCCATCTCACAAATCTCCCGACAGTTTCTTCAAAATTCCTTTCAATCCCTTCAAAAACCCTGGGGTTCACTTTCAGGGATGGGCCTGTTGAAACCAAAACAGCACCTCTTGCACTTCCACCGAGCACCATGTATTCCTGGGCAATCGCTCCACCCATCGAATGTGCAACGATGATCGGATTCAGGTTGACGATCTCAACAAATTCGACCAGAAATTCAGCATATTCCCTGAGAGACCTGACATTCATTTTTCCGCTTTTCCCGTGATTGGGCAGGTCAACAGCGATTCCACCCACTGACGAAAGCTGTCTTTCCCAGATTCTGGAGTTCATTCCGGCTCCATGGATAAAAAGAACATCTCCATCTCCAGCAGCATTCACCTCAATCTCACCAATCCTGATTCTCCTCCCATCTCCCATCCCACTCTCACTCCCCGTAGATGACATGCCTTATGTGCTCAGGAACCTCCTCATCACCTTCATAACCAATTGCCCTGTCCACAGCGTGTCTGACAGCATATCCGGCAATGTGGAGAATTGTTTCGTTGTATTCATTGTCCTTCTCCATGCTTCCCGTGCAGGGGTAGCTGTGATGTGCCTCAGCAACAACATCCCACAGTTCCCTGATTCTTGAGAACTCAAGCTCTCTCAGCCTTATACCAACATACCACGCACATCCACAGGGCTGGCTCCTTAATATTCTCACACCGGATATTTTCTTTCTGCCATCCACCCTACGACAGTCAATCTCAAACTCAGGATAGCCCATTCCCATCTCCCTGATAAACCTGTTAATCACGGGATGTTCCTCACTCTCTCTCAGAATGCAAAACGGCTTCGGAGCTGAAAACTCAATTCCAAGCTCACTGCATCTCTCCTTTATCTGCTTTGCAAGCCCGGCACTGCACCACCTCGGCTCCTCAACAGGAATTATGTACGCCCTGTATCCAAGCTCTGAAAGCCTTTCAGGAAGGGATATCAGAATGTCAGGATGAAGATTTATGGCCACCGCAATGTCTGCCCTTGGCATCTCCTTTGGAAGAAAATCATCAGGCTCCTCTATGAAATCCGGAATGTTTGCAGGGTCTATCATTCCGAAGGTTGCAGTTATGTTTCTTGAGAAACTGTAGACATTTTCCTTGCACTGCACACATCCATCAATGCCGCATGCTCCATATGAGGGGCATGAATTTCTGTAGTTCATGAGGTTCGCTATGAACCTCTCACCAAACTCACCGTGATAAAAAACGGTCAGCTTCAAATCAGATCTGAACTTGATCTGTTCAGGTTCCATGTTCTTGAAGATCACGAGAGAAATATTACTGTTTCCTTTTTATCTCTGCACCCGTTATCCTGGACATACCCGGAGGCAGGAATTTTGCAGTCTCATCTGGAGTCGCAATTGCCCTTACGATGTGCTTCTCATCCTCTCTGGCAATTTCAGCCAGCTTTCTCGCCACCTGAATGCTCATTCTGTTGAACTCAACATCCCCGATATCAACAATCACGTAATAGTCAGAATGCCTCGAAACACCTTCAACAGGTCCACCGAGAAGCCTCAGATTTGCAAGATCAACTCCTATGGCTGCTTTAAGAGATACCTTTCTGTAGTTTCTCTTTCCCTCAATGAAAAAGCTTCCTTTCGGGAGATACTCCCCCGGTTTTGCCGCTCTCTTCACCTGATCGGGAAGAACATAGTAGACCTCTCCGCTGTACCTTCCTTCCTTCCAGAGGGCAGAATAAATTGCTGCAAACTCACAGGCCTCAATTATGCTCTTTTCACCGGCATTCTGACCATTTTTCAGAATTGCCGCAGTCCCTCCAGGAGTTTCGGTGTGGAAGAAGAGATCATTCCTTTCCAGGTGCTTTGAAACAACCTCCTCGTTCATCTCTGCATTTCTTCCTCCAATCACCAGATACCCCTCAGATGTCACATACCATCTGTATCTCTCGTACCACTCTCTCCTCCTTGCGATTCTGAGTGAGGAAAGCATTTTCGTATCTTCAACTTCTTCAGCTCTTTTCATCTCCTCCTCTGTTTTCTTTAAGGCTGCAGCAACACCGTTAAGCTTTTCTCTGAACTTTTTGGCTTTTGAGTAATACTCATCGGCAATCTCATGGATTGTCTTTCTCAGCCATAGCCTGATTTCATGGCCATCAACCTCCACATCAACTGCATTCTCCTCCGGAACAATTCTGATGACTTCTTTGAGCTTACCATTCTTTTTTTCCCTGGTGACTATCTCTGCAACCTCCTTCCAGCCCTTCATTTCGACGGCCCTTCTGAATGCTGAGTGAATTGCCTCTATCTTCTGGTAGTTCTCGTATATGATGTCTCCGGTTCTCTTCAGCCTCTCCATCTCTGATTCAAACCTCTCCTTTGCCTCAAGCTGACTTCTGTACCTTGCTCTGAGCCTTTCAAGCACCACATTCTTTTTTTCAATTTCTTCAATCCTCTGAACAGTCTTTGAAGAGAAAAAGGAGTCAACTGCCTCCCAGTAGGTCTCAAAATATTTTTTCTCGAATTCTCTGTACTTCAGAAGCTCAACGGGCTGATAGTCTATGAAATTCCCATCATCAACAACTATGTGAGGCACGATTTTTTCCGGGCTGTAGATCTCATGCATTGCCTTCAGAATTTTTTCAATTTCATCATCGCCAAGCTCTTTACCACTCTTTTTCCTTTCAACTCCAGCTCTCTCGAGGATCTCCTCAGCATACAGTCCTCCTGTACCAAGCTCAAGTGCAATAATCCTCACCACTTCCCTCTCATCCAGAATCGCCCTGAAGTCATCAACGCTTTTCATTTCTTTCGGGTTTGCCCTCGCTTCAGGAAATCTGTATATCGAGCCGGGTTTTACCGTGTGCTTCAGTGGCATTACGACCCTAAGGTTGCTGTCCAGAAGAATCACATTTCCCTTTGAAAACAGCTCTGCAACGAGATGCTTTTTCTCCTCTCTCTCGAAGTTCAGCAGGATAACTCTGTCAAAGTCATGCTGCTTCACTTCAGTCAGTCTGGCACTCTCTAAGTGCTTCCTCAGAAGCATTGCAAAGGAAGAAGGAAATCTGGGACTTTCTCTTGGAAATCTTGTTGGATGAAATCTCACTCCTGCCTGAATCACAAGATCAACCCTCTCATCACCTCTCAGCTTGATCCGGATCTCATCCGGAGGGTGATGATAGATCTTGTCAACCCTTGCACCCTCAATTTTCCCGGAAATTTCCCTGATCACTATGGATATGTCGAGAGAGGACATTGATCTCATGGCTCTCAGATTTTCATTCGGGCTGTTATTATAATTGTCTTCCCCGACTCTCCCGAAAGCCGGAAAATAGCAGAATCATGGATGGGTGTACACAGCCCTGACCCCTCTCTCAACCTCCTCCACCCTGCAGAAAGCATACCTCTCAAACTGCACCACACTGTTCACGGCACCTCTCACGTTGCTCTCTGCAAACCCTTCCACCTTTCCATCGGGAGTGAGAACCTCGCATCTCACTGCCTGCGATTCAGGAAGCCAGTGTATGATGTTTCTGCCCTTCCTTGCCTCTTCGATCTCGTCCCCCAGATACACCGCTTTGCCATTTTCCTGGATTTTCACATTGCAGAATCCCTTCAGTCTGACCTCTCTGCCCTTGAAGCTCTCGTAATCGTCCCTGGTTATGTAAACGACCCTCTCTCCCCTCAACTTTCTCGTTCCTATATTCCTTGACGGATGAAGCGGGAGTTCAATGTCTTCAACTGCTTCCATTCCCTCAATCTCAATTCTGACAGGGCTCCAGACGAAAAAGTACCTCTCTGCCTTTTCATCAACGATTTTCCTGTTCTCGGCGTACAGGTTCTTCAGGCTAACACTCACATCGTTCTCTCCAACTCCAAGCGACAGGAAGAATTTTCTGATCGCCTCAGCCTCGAAGCCCCTCCTCCTCAGTGCTTTTATAGTTGGCAGCCTGGGATCGTCCCAGCCCGCATAAACGCCTTCCTCTATCTTTTTCCTGATCTCGCTCGTGGAGAGCTTTCCGAACTCGTGGATCTTGACCCTTCCCCAGTGCCTCACAACCGGGTAGTCCCAGCCGAAGTACTGATAGATGTACCTCTGCCTCTTCTCGGAATCCGCAAGATCCTTGCCCCTCAGGATGTGGGTCACGCCGAGAACGTGATCCTCTATTGCGGACTCAAAATCGAGGGTGGGGTAGACCACGTACTCATCCCCAACAAGAGGATGATCTGAGAAGATTATCCTGAACGCCACCCAGTCTCTCACAGCAGGATCTCTGTGAGACATGTCCGTCTTTATCCTCAGCACCGCCTCGCCCTCAGCGTACTCTCCGCCAAGCATCTTCTCCCAGTCCTCGAGGTTCTCCTCAGCGCTCCTGTTTCTGTGGGGACACGCCATGCCGGCATCCCTGTACCTCTTGAACTCGTCCCTCGGACACCTGCATACGTAAGCATGGCTCATCTCGATCAGCCTGACAGCATAATCGTAGTACATGCCTATCCTCTTCGACGCATAGACTATCTCGTCTGGCCTGGCATTCAGCCATTCACAGTCCTCGAGGTACCAGTCGTAAGCCTCCAGCAGCGGCCTCTTGGTCCTCGGATCTGTGTCATCGAACCTCAGAATGAACTTCCCGTCGTACATCCTCGCGTACTCACTGTTCACGATGATGCCCCTCGCCGAGCCGAGTGTCGGTGGGCCGTTGGGGTTTGGAGCGAAGCGCATGACAACCTCGCCCCTCTCCGCGTTGGGCAGTGGAGGGAGCTGGTAGCTCTTCCTCGTCTCTTTCTTATCCTCCGAATACCTGCTGAACAGCTCTTCTTTCTCGTCTTCACTCAGGTTTTCAAATTCGGCAATCACCTGCCTGATCCTGTCAAGAACTTCCTTAGCGTTTTTCCTGAGCTCTGGATTCTCTGCCAGAACCTTGCCAATAACCGCCTTTTCACTGGCCTTTCCGTACTTCTTTGCATTCAGCACAACATGCTTCCATACCACTTCATCCATCAGTAATCCCTCTCCACCAAGTAGTCTGCGAGTTCCATAAGGTGGAATTTGGCTGGAGAGTCGTCAAGCACGTTGAGCTGAGATTTGGCGAGCTCTATGTATTCCCTTGCTCTGTTTCTGGCGTACTCGACTGCTCCACAGTCCACAAGCTTCTTTATGTCCCTCTCGAGCTCCTCCCTGCTCGCCTTTCCCTTCCCGAAGGTATCGAGCTCCACTCCCTGTTCGAAAGCCTTTATGACGATCAGCGTTTTCTTTCCCTCAACTATGTCACTTCCCCAGTCCTTACCGATCTTGTCCTTTCCCGTGATGTCCAGCAGGTCATCGTGGATCTGGAACCCGATTCCGGAGTAGACACCGTAGTTCCACAACGCTCCCTCAACATTCCTGCTCTCTCCGAAGAGGATGGCAGGAATTGAGGCTGAAATGCCTATGAGCACGCCAGTCTTTTTCCTGACCATCTCTATGTACTCCTGTTCGCTAACGTCATTCCTCTCCTCAAAGCTCATGTCCATGTACTGACCCTCGCATATCTCCACGCAAACTCTCGCAAGACTGCTCACCGCCCTGACGACGTTATGAGGTTCGGCATCGCTTTTTGCAAGAATTTCGAAAGCCTCGGCGTAAAGGGTGTCTCCGGCGAGAATTGCTGTTGGAACGCCATACAGAGTGTGTACGGTCTTCACACCTCTCCTCATCTCGTCCTCGTCCATGATATCGTCATGTATCAGGGTGAAATTGTGGATAGTTTCTATCGCGATTCCCGCATGGATCGCCCTTCTGCAGTCATGGCCTAATGCCTCTGCGGAGAGCAGGGTTATGACAGGTCTGAGCCTCTTTCCCCCCGCTGAAAGGTAGTGTCTCGCTGCCCTGTAAAGCCCGTCAGGCTCTCCAGTGCTCAAAATTCGCCGAATTTCCCTGTTTACAAGTTCAGCCCGATCTTTTATTATATCAGAAATCATGGAATCTCCTCCTGGTGAACTCAAAGAAGTTCAGCTCTCTAAACTCTATCCACTCCCTGAGCAGTCCTGAAATGAAGACATGCATTCTGTGCAAATCATAAACGTGTTCACATCCGGTCAGGAAGAGTGTTTTTTTCATACCCTCGATGAAGTAATTGATTCTCCTTTCAACCTCCTCATGACTTTCTGTTGCTGGTTTGAGAAACGGCAGTGCAGAACTCGCAATTTTTGCCCCCAGTGCTATTGCCTTGGCTGCGTCTATTCCATTCCTTATACCACCCGTAGCGATTACCGGCAGAACATCATGACAGTCAACAATGGAGAAAGCTGTCGGTATCCCCCAGTCCCAGAAATCCTGAGCAACATCCTTCATGATATCCCCTTTTATCCTGTAAACCTCCACTCCACTCCAGCTTGTTCCACCCTTTCCACCAACATCTATCGCCTTAACTCCGGCCTCCCTCACCGTGAATGCTACCTCCCTGGATATTCCGGCTCCCGTTTCCTTCACCATAACAGGCACCTTGAGCTCTGATGCAACCTCCCTTATTGCAGAAAAACCTCCCTCAGCACCTCTGTCGCCTTCAGGCTGAACTATCTCCTGAAGAAAGTTGAGATGGATTGCAAGAGCATCCGCATCAATCATCTCAACAGCCTTCTCAGCATACTCTATTCCTTTCTCGATTATCTGGGGAAGTCCCACATTGGCGTATATGAAAGCACTGGGTGCGTACTCTCTTACAACAGAGAATGTATCCACCACACTTTCGTCCTCTATTCCAGCTCTCTGACTCCCTACACCCATACCGATTCCCGCATTTTCAACTGCAATAGCAAGATTCTTGTTTATTTTGTAGGTTTCGGGGTGGCCTCCTGTCATGGATGCTATGAGGAATGGAGCATTCATTCTTTTCCCCAGAAATTGGACCTCCAGAGAGATATCATCGTAATTGACCTCTGGCAGGGGATTGTGAACAAACATAACATCCTCAAATCCTGTGTAGCTTGATTCCACCTTCTCTTTCAAACAGATGTTTATGTGATCGAGCTTTCTGCTTGAAGTCGTCATCGACAATGATTTGGCAGTGTGCTTTTAAAACATTTCTTTGTTCTCAGGAAAATCCATGCTGCTGCTGGATAGGAAAAGCAGAACCATCCTGGATTCTTCATCAATTCGTAGCTCTTTTTTTTCAGTAATTGCTTTCAAATAAACCACGAAAACCTCGCTGAAGACAATGACATTTAAGCAGAGAGTGTATTTACCTTTCAATTCCGACAAATCAAGCTCCCCTTCAAGATGGTTTGATAATTACATTGGTGTCAACAAACGCCTTCAAATCCCCCATTCGTCTTCTACTTCTCCGAGCAACTTCTCAAGATTCTTACCTTTGAACTTCCCGTGAAGCTTCTTCAGATTGTATTCGAGCATAATTTCTCTCTCAAGTCTCTCGACTACCCTGTCCAAATCCACCTGTTTCAAAAACCTCATCTGGTATTTTGAGCTTAACAGTTATCTCGCTCATATACGACACCTTCATAAATTATTTGCGTGTAACTTATTTAAAGGGTTCTCTGCCTTGGAATTCATGGAACCTTCAAATCAGAGTTTCACAAGCCCCTCATCCAGCTATTAACCAGTACTCTTTGTTTAAGTCGAAAGTCATACAACTCACAATTCCGAAATTTTGCAGAATAACTTGTTCAGGTTCTTTCTCAATTTTTCGAGGTTATTTTTGTCTCTCAAGTCCCCACTCTTCAAGTCAACTGTTGCGATGTATAGTTTTGTCTGATCGTCGAACTTGTAGGGAAGATGATCGGAATTCAGGAGTCCTGTTCCCTTTGAGTGATCGCCGATCCTCTCATCCCAAGGGTAAAGCAGAACGATTTTGCTGCACTTGAATTTCTTCGAGTAGGCAAACACCTGGTAAATGTCGTCCTGAGATACACCGAAATACGGCTTGCAACTGTCGAGAATCTTGTATTTGGTGTCAATTATCAGCTTTATATTCTTTCCATCTTCGGTGAAAATTATGTCCGGGATGAGTCTGAAAGAATGTTTCGGCCTTTCGATTAGCCATCTTCTCTTTGTCTGAAGATGTATCTGACAGTTGCTGAACTCGGTATCGCCAAGTATGTCACCTCTGTGCTTTCTCAAAAACTCGCCGATAAATTCTTCGAACAGCACGTTCATGTCGAACAGCAGCGAGAAAGTCCTGAACTGCGAACTCTGCAATTCAAGGGACATGTTTTCGAGGAAAAGCCTTGACAGGTTTATGAAAGGTTCGTAATCTTCATTGAGTCTGTTGAACCTGATTTTTTCAAAATCCAAAATCCTGACCGGAACAAGGGTGACACCATCAAAAATCGAGAGGATATTCTGAAGCAGGAGCCAGTTCTCCCTGCTTTTAACCCTTGAAGACAGTAGATGGCACGTGTACTTCAGTATCCTGTTTATCATGTTGTCCTCGCTGAGCTCAAAGTATGAGCAGTGTATCCTGTCGTGAACTGGCTTTCTGATCTGCCTTGACAGCACTACTTTGCCCTTAACAAACCGTAAGTCTTCCGTTCTTCTTTCGTAGTCCCTCCGATAATTTCTTTTCAGTGTCTCAAGAAGATTTTTCGCAAAGAGGTATACGATGGATTCGTAAAGGTCTGACCTTTCCTTCTTCAGCCTTGACAGGCCTGCCTCTTTTAGCTTCAGCCTTTTTGTGAAAGATAACATGAACAGCAGATTTCTCGTTGCCTCTTCTACTTTCTTATCATAGCTTTTCTGATCTTCATCCTCCCAATCCTTCCTATACAGCTTTGGAAGAATCTGTATTGTCGTCTTGCCAACAGTAATAATCCCTACGTAGTTCCTGGCTTTGACTGTTCCCCACGAAGGTTCAAAGATTGTCGCTTTCGTAACTTTGTTTATTCTCCTGAGCCGATTTTCCAGCTTTTTCAACCTATCTCTATCTTCAGGTCTTTCAGGGGCTGAGTATTCGAAGAGAGTTACCGTCTTCATTGCTCCTCATTAGATGGACGGGGTCATTCGCTTATCCCGGCCACGCTGAGCATTGCTTTAATGAACTCCCCACCATCAAGCTCTTCAATCCTGTACACCTTTGCATCTTCCTCGTAAACCAAATTGTTGTCCATGAAATCCTTGAGATCCACTTTCTCAACGAAACCATTTGGAAACTCTCCGATCAAATGTATCAGCTTCTCCCAGTCGTTGTAGAAATACTCCTGAAGCAATGGAACAACTTCGTAGTACCAGATGTGTCTCAGCGTCTCAACTTTGCCATCTTTTAACTTCAGCAAATAGCTATGTCCGATCTGGTGATCTCTATCGTAGATAAGCTGTATTTTCTGATTGAGAACATACAGGGCTTTGACTGCAAGCTTTTTCACATCTTTGGGTTTCGGATTTCTATTATCTATACCCTTCAGTTCCCAGCCATTTATTAACCTGACAGCATTATCCTCACTTTCAACGTTTTCAGCCAATTTGAGCTTTTCAAGCAACACTCTGTACGACGGCATCACCTCAATGAACCCGAACCTTCTCCTCAAAGCTACGTCGATCAGGGCTATGCTTCTGTCTGCAGTGTTCATCGTGCCGATGATGTGGAGGTTGGGTGGAACTGCAAACGGCTCTTTTGAGTAAGGAAGCGTGACGAATATCTGATTCTCTCCTCCAAGCCTTTTGTCGGCTTCGAGCAGAGTTATGAGCTCCCCGAAGATCTTTGAAATGTCTCCTCTGTTTATCTCGTCGATTACGAGGTAGTACTCATGAACCGAATCGGAAGTCCTGAAAAGACTTTTTAGTTCTTTCTCATCCAAAAAGATAAGATTGGCCCAAAGCTCTTTTTTAAGCTTGCTGTACTCTTCAAGAACATTATTTTTCGTTGCTATGATGCCCTTTTCGAATTCCTTTAAATTTTTCAACAAATTCTCAGAGATCTTCGAGAGTTCTGGGTGGTCATTTTGGTTTTTGAGAATCTCACACATGGCTTTAATTGCCAATCTCTTGAAAATTCCATCTTCAACTACGAACTTCACTCCATTTTCAGCCGGAACTGGCTTGAGACCTTCGACGAACTCTTCGTAAGAATAGGATGGATGAAAGGTAACGAATTCGTAAAGTTCGCGATTGCCGTTCTTTTTCGCTTCGACATAGTTCCTCGCGAGCCAGGTTTTGCCCGTTCCTGGAGGGCCGTAGAGGATGAGTTGTTTTTTAGACTTTAGGATGTTGGATATCCTCTCGAAGTCTTTTGACTTCTTTTCGGCATCCTCTGTCTTAGCTCCAACCATCTTGTCAATTATTTCCTTTAGCTCTGGTACTCTCTCGACGTCTTCGCCAGTGAGTTCGGTGATCGTTCCAGCAAACTGCTTCGGCGAATCTATGTTCAGATTTACCTCATACCATCTCACTTTACGGTAAATTGGATATTCCAGTTGGAGGTCTATTTCAGGTTTCGAATCTACTACACCTATTCCAATAATTTTCTGGACACCTTTTTTTGCGAGTAAAATATCTCCTATCGACACATCTTTTATGAACTTCCACAATTGAGCAGAATCTTTGTATCCAAATCTGCTCATCTCAGTTTTGAACGTTTTGTAGTTGTTTATATTAAATAGAGCATCTTTGAGATTTTCTGCAGCCTCTCTCCAGCCCACACAAATTATTCCTCTTTTAACACAAATATTCCAGTATTCTGCCCTTGTTCCTGGCGCTATTAGCCAAATTCTCCTTCCATAATTTGGTTTTTCTTTGCGTTTACTTTCATACTTATTTAAATAGAATGCAGCTTCGAACATATTGTTTATACCGGCATCATTCGCCGCATTCCTCAAAACATCTAATAACTCAAATAAGTCATTTGTACTCAGATTCCACCACTGTACAAACTTTCTAAGTTCTTCAAAACCTTTTAGGAGATCCTGTGGGAGGGTTCCAGGATCTTTTACATAGCCCCAGAGAGGCATAAACAAGTCGGGTCTTAAAATTGCCAGCCAAGTGGTTAAAGTAGTATGTTTGACATTAAATTCCTTGTTTTTAATAGCATCGTAATTAGCTTTAATAGCCTCAAGGTCGCCATCTTTTAATGAATTGGCGAAATCTACAAAATGTTCATTGTTAACTAAACTCAGTAAAATTTCTTTTTCAGGCCTGCCTGCACTTGCAATGAAGCTTAAAAGAAACCTGCAGTTTTTTGGGACATTTTTAGAGATGCTCAAGATCTTTTCAATATCTTCTTCGCTGAATGGCTGATTTTGATCGATTTTGTTATAAATGATACTCCTTATTTGCTCAACACTCTCCATAAATTCTTTCTCAACGCTACCCCATTCTCCCTTAAAATTGTTCTTCAGTTCTTGTAACACTGTAACTATATTGCCCATACTTTTTTTGTCAAAGTAATTGAACATCATGTCGATCTCAATATTTATTTCAAGTTTAGAGAGCCTCCCTACTTCTGAAAGGTATAATTTTTTCAATTCTTCAAAAGCTCCTAAATACCCCTCATAATCATATCTCTCAACTTCAAAGTATTCTTCAAGGAATCTACGAGAGCAGGAGTTTATTACAGGATATTTACCAATGCGTAGCTTTCCAAACAGTTCTCCAAGAATATTGAAAAGTATTCTTTTTAATGCTTTGAATTTCTCGACACTTTTTGGATTCCAACCTTTTAACATTGAATAAAATCTCTCAACCCATAACTCGTCAAATTTTTCCGAAGACGCTACATCCAATACAAGCTTTCGTAGCTCGAGGATTGCTTTTTGGTTTCTCTTGTCTTGTATAAATGAAGAAACAATTAGTGCTTGCTGTGACCATATTAACTGATCCTTCCCTCTTTTAAATAGAGTGTTTAAAAGTTTCCTACTTTCTTCAATGTTCTCGGTTTCTGAAAGGCCGTTTACGATCTCTTTAATCTTTTTTAAATTTTCTAACCACCAGCCACCGGTTAGATCATAATGTTCTCCTATCGGATTCTTTGACGCCAAATCTCTCCAGTGTTTTAGCAATTCTACGATCTTTTCTTTATTCTTTATTTTCATGTGCCTTACCTCCTGTTTACAAATGAATTTTAACTTTCATTAATTTTATCAAACACCTTCTTTACATTTCCCCAATAAATCAGCTTTCTTTCCGATTTAATTTTTTCTTTATTCACAAATAGCACCCCTTCCTGATCTTCAGTGACTAGTCCATCTAAGAGTAGTTCTTTTAAAGTCAATTCCACTGGTATATTGGGTTTCACAATGCTGTAATAAATTTCCACGTCGACATTTTTCAATGCTTCAAGGAATTCTAAAATATCGCCTTCGCTAACCCCACTCTCCTTTCCTGCAAAGTGCTGAAGGTAATATATTACATTCAAAAGCAAAAATCTCCTCCTTCCTGCCCTGAGCCAGTCTTCACCCGCGAAATACTCCTCCGGCACTATTCCCCGAATTTTCCTCTTCTCGTCCTCCATCGGTCAGACCTCCACACTTCCCCCATCCTCAAGCACAACCACACCCTCAAAATTCTCCACAAACCATTCGTGGTTAGTGGTGTGCACGGGAATGATCACATCCGGGTCGATCTGCTCGATAATCCACCTCAGGTCTTCCTTCGACGCATGCCCTGAGGCGTGGTAGCCCTTGATGAACTCCGGAGCCAGTTTCCCGTCTTTCAGCACCATTTTAAAGCCGTAAACCTTCAGATTGAACTCATTCAGCCAGTGGTGCAGCCTGAGGAAATCGAACTCCTGCTCCTCGCTGAACGCCTCGCTTGATGAGTAGATGTAAGCCCCACCTTCTGGCTTTATGTCGAGCAGGTGCTTCATGTCGTAGAATGAGAAGCATAGAATGTAGTTCTCCGGATTTTTCGAAATCTCTGCCGGATCAACGAACTTTTCACCCCACTTTTCCATGATAATTTCCGTTTCCCATTTGGCTCTTGACCTGTCTTTAATCTCGTAATAGATGCGAGCATCTCCCAACCTGCAAACTCCTTCAGCGCACTCGATGGCATGAAGCATGTAAGCGTCTTTTGGCGTTATAACAAGCTCTCTTCCAGTTTTTTTTAGCAATTTCCAGAAAAGTTTCGAGTCTTTCAAAATTTCTCGGCGAGAAATCGGCTATGACAATTCTCTCCGACTCTTCAACAGCCTTGAGACAGTTCTCAAATACTGTTTTTTCGGATTCATTCACGTCTTCTCTCGAAGTTCTTGTTCCCTCTATAATCAGAACCCGTGCATCCCTACTTCTTTTGACAAACTCCTTGGTTTTGGCAGCGTTTTTGCCGTGAAGTCTAAGGTCTCCAGTATACGATACTGCCACATCCCCGTAGATGATGTACGCATTGGCCCCGTAGATTGAGTGATCAACTTCAAATGATCTAACCTCGAATGGGAGAGCAGCGTCAGAGATGTGGCACACTTCTCCAGCTTCGATCCTCTTTGTCCCAGGCCTGCTGGAGACGAAGTCCACGAGATCGCCAGAAAATTCGGAAGTGCACACGAATTTCCTTCCAACGTAATTGCTACTTTTGGATTTGAGATATCTTCCATCTCCCTGAGGAGCTTTGGGGGAGAAGTATGCTATCTCTGATCCGATCTTTGTTTGCGAAGCGTCTCTCAATGCTTTGAGGATGGCAATGGATATTGGTGAAGCGACTATGGCAATGTTTTCGTTGAGTAGGCCAATGTTCCCGCAATGGTCCATGTGGGCGTGGCTGAGAAGAACAGCCTCGACATTGAGCTTGGGATACGTTGAAACGTCTAAATCGGATGGTATCAGGTCTTTTCGGTAAACATCTATCTTTGGAATCAAGTTGAGGTGAATGAGATCGTGGATACTCCTTCCGCCCCTCTCTGTCAGAAACTCTTGAAAATATTTTCCGTATTTCGCGAAATTCATGCCGAAGTCCAGGAAAACTCCTCTGCCGTTTTCTTCAACGTAGATCTTGTTACCGCCTATGGTTGCTGCTCCGTCATATACAGTTATCTTCATTCTTCCTCCTCCTCAAACCTGGCAATTGTGGAATAGTATCCTTTCAGACTGGCCATGGACTGCTGGACCCTTGACAGGTTGTTGTAGGCGTTGCTGACATGCCTGGACAGCGTTTCGAACTTCGAATCCACATCGCTGATGTATCTGCCAAGCACATCGATCTTCTTCTGGATCTCCTCGGCCCTCCTCGAAATCTCCTGGGCCTGAATCCTCGCAGAAACTAAGCTGAGATATGCGGGAAGCATTGAGGGAGATGTTAAAATAACACCTGACTTTGCCGCCTCGACCGCAATATCTGGCTCCTCAGAAACTAAGTGGTAGAAGATCGTATCTGAGGGCACAAACATGAGCGCAAAGTCAAGCGTGTTATCCTTTCCAACATACTTGCTCCTTATACTCTCAATATGTCCTCTGATATCCTTTAGGAACTCCTTCCAGTATTTTTTCTTCTCAGCCTCACTCTCTGCCTCACTGTACTTCCTAAAGTTTTCGAGGGGGAATTTTGAGTCTATGCAGAGATACCTGCTGTCCTCCACTGCAATACACGCATCCGGTATTCCGTGGCCGATATTCCTCTGGAAATGCAGTCTGTTCTGCGGAAAAATGTCCTTCAGCAGTTTTTCGAGCTGGAGCTCGCCAAATTTTGCCCTCGCATGCTTTACCTGAAACATTGTTTTCAGATCAGAGGTGATTGCCTTGAGATCTGCTGAAGCTTCACTCAGCTTTCCAAGATCCTCCTGAATGCCCAGCTCTTTGAGTGAGGTTGCAAAAGCACCCTTTATCACATCGGAATTCTTTGAGATTGCCGACGCGAAGAGACTCTCGAAGATTCCTGCTGAGTTCTGGAACGTCTTGGAAACCGCACCCTCAACCCACACCGGTAAGCTTCTGTTCAAATCTTCGAATTTTCTGCTGACTTCTTCTATTCTGCTCTCGGCACCTCTCTGCCTGATGATAACATACAACATCACTCCAAAAACTGCGAAGAACAGTATTGTGTCATAGTAATCGGTCACCTGCATCCCACCACCTAAAGTTGATTGGCTTAATGTTACTTAAATTTTTTGTTCAAGTTTAAAAGTTAATGCATCGAAAACATGTTCGATCTATGATGAACACTGCAAAAATACAGGGACAGAAACACAGATAATAGGAGATAAAACCCTCACATTTCAAACCGAGGATTTTTAATTCATTCTGAAGCCGCTGTGATTGCTTTTCCCAGCTCTGTGAGCTCTATTTTCACCTGTCTGCCGTACTTTTCTCTCCTGACAAAACCCGCCTTCTCCAGCTTTGAAAGATGGTGGCTCAACCTGCTCCTCTCGCTCTGAAACTCTTTGCTCTTCTTCACAATTCCCGGATTTAGCCTTACAACAAGCTCGTCGAGAGACGATGCTCCATCACCCACTGCACTTAGAATCTCCATCTGTTCTTTTCCGGGAAAGGCAACAGGAAGAACGGGAATTTCAACAACCTTCTCGATTCCGATCTCCTTCCCATTAGCATCGTACTCGGGAATGGAGGAGAACATTCTTGAATTTGTTATGCTGGCCGCAATATAGGCTGCTACCGGGTAGGTTCTGAGGGACCCTGAGACGTTGAGCACAGCCTCATTTCCAGACTCCTTTTCCCTTTCAATGATGTTCACAAGCTCGATTGCTGCACCCATGACGTTGACTTTATCCACCTCAGCAATCTCCACATCAAATATCGGTTTCAGCTCCTTGGCAACCTCCTTCACCACTTTTCTCGCAAATTTCTCCCCGCTTGTTTCAGGTTTACCTACAACCAGAATGATTTTTGTTACAGGAAGCTCCCTGAAGGCACGAATTGATTCAGCGATTCTCTCTTTCGTGTGACCGACAAACGTTATGAGGGTCGCAGGCATGATTAATTGATGTTTGTCACAATACTTAAATTTAATGTTCAATTGAAAGAAAATGGAGCCTGCAAACTCAGAAATCAATCAAAAAGAAAAGATCACCTCTGGGAAGGCAGTATCAGGGGCATGTTTGGTGAGGCATTTCTGCTCACACCGGGATACATTGAGCTCGGAACAGGAACAACTATAATGGCATTGTTTTCCGATTTTGCAAAGTTATCGAGAATCTGCAGATAGTACCACTGAATGTACTCAGGATTGTTTCTCAGGGATTCTCCGATTATCTGGTTCGCCCTCGCAATACCCTGAGCCTCAACCTCCTTCCTCTTTGCCTCAAGCTCCTCTCTCTGAACAACATACTCCATCCTCTCGGCTTCCTGCTTTGCCTGAATCTTCTGCTGAATTGCCTGCTCAACGCTTGAGGGAAGGTCTATGTTCCTGATAAGAACCGCCGTGATCAGAATGCCATAGGGTCTGAACTCATCGTACAGCTTTTTCTCGAACTGAGCCTGAATCTCCTCTCTCCTCTCCGTGTAGAGGTCATCAGCCCTGAACTGAGCAACAATATCTCTGGCATGAGCTCTTATTCTGCTCTCCATCCACACCTCGTAATTTTTCAGAGTCGAGTAAACCTCAGGAGCCTTCATGGGATCGATCTTGTACTGAACAGCCATGTCAAAGAAGACAGGCAACCCTTCAGATGTCAGAGCCTTTATGTGCTCCTCCCCGACCATCTCCATTGTTTTCTCGTATGTTGGCATCCTCACCACCTCGGTTATTATCGGTGTGACAAAATGCAGTCCCGGCTGAAGCGGCTCCTTCTGAACCTTTCCGAGAATCTTTACAACACCGACCTCGGTCTGGTCTATCACAACAATGGCGGATGCCGCCATCACCATCAGAAATACCAGAGCAAGTACCACAGCAGCCACCATCTTTCCTTTCCTGCCCTTTCTCACGCTTCTCACAGGAATGTCTCCTTCCATGTCCCGCCCTGAAAGATAATACTTAAATTTCTTTCGATTCTGAGAAATTTTTGTGTTGATATTCGCTGCTGTTATTCACAAACTTCGTGGAAGCTTTAAATATTCCTGCCGAGCTAAATTCCACATGGATGGCATGGCAAAGATACAGTGGGCAGAGAGGAACATGAGAGTCCTTGCAAGGATAAGAGAGAGATTCGAGTCAGAAAAACCACTTGACGGGCTTAAAATTGGAATGGCTCTTCACGTTGAGGCAAAAACTGCTGTTCTTGTCAGAACTCTTGTTTCGGGAGGAGCTGAGGTTGCAATTACTGGCTGCAACCCTCTCACAACCCAGGATGATGTTGCAGAGGCACTGAGGAGAGAGGGGATTGAATGCTACGCGAGAAGGGGTTTGAGCAAGGAAGAGTACTACCTGGCCCTGAACAGAGTTATTGATTTTGAACCTGACATAATAATTGACGATGGTGCTGATCTGATCTACCTCATTCATGAGAAGAGGAAGGTGATTGCAGACAGAATTCTGGGAGCAAGTGAGGAGACGACAACCGGGGTGAACAGACTAAAGGCCATGGAGAGGGACGGGGTGCTCGCATTTCCTGTCATAGCTGTTAATGATGCCCTGACAAAGTATCTTTTTGATAACAGATACGGAACAGGACAGTCAACCTGGGACGGAATTTTCAGGGCAACCAACACTCTTGTTGCAGGAAAGAAGGTGGTTGTTGTGGGCTACGGATGGTGCGGAAGGGGGATTGCCATGAGAGCCAAGGGGCTTGGGGGACATGTCATCGTCACTGAGGTGGATGAAATAAGGGCTCTTGAGGCTGTTATGGACGGATTTGAGGTCATGCCAATGGATGAGGCCAGCAGGATAGGGGATATCTTCATAACTGCAACCGGAAACAGAGATGTGATAACGAGAGGACATTTCAATCTGATGAAGGACGGAGCCATACTCGCCAACGCAGGTCATTTCAATGTTGAGATAAATGTCGATGAGCTTGAAAAAATGGCAAAACACACAAGAGAGCTAAGACCGGGGCTTAAAGAGTACGATCTGGGTAACAAAAGGCTCTACCTGCTTGCAGAAGGGAGGCTTGTGAATCTTGTCTCAGGAGATGGTCATCCGATAGAGGTTATGGACATGAGCTTCTCAAATCAGGCTCTTGCTGCAGAATACATTGCAAAACGCTGGAACGAGCTTGAGAAAAGAGTTTACAGAATGCCTGAGGAGCTTGACAGGGAGGTTGCCAGGCTGAAGCTCGAGACAATGGGAGTAAGGATTGATTCGCTGACAGAAACCCAGAAAAGGTACATTTCAGACTGGAGGGAGGGGACTTGATCTGGAGCTACAGACCCTATAAAAACCCAGTCGCAAAAAGAAGATATCTGAGGACTGTTTACATCATGTACGCAATCGGATTCATTCTGGTGGTATACAGGTACTACCAGCTTGGTTTAACCGATGAGTTCCTCATCCCCTCTCTCGCGCTTCTGGCCACGATAACATTCTTCTCGGTTCTGATCCTGAGAAAGCCCAAGTTCTGCTACACGGATGTGAACTACATATACACAGGTGGGACAAAAATCAGGAAGGACGATGCAGAGTTTTACCCCGACTTTGAAAATCTGATTGTTGAGGTGAGAGGCAGAGTTAACAAGAACCTCTACTTTGAGAGAAGGGAAGACCTTGACAGGTTTCTGAAAGATGTAGGGCAGGGGAGAGTCAGGCTCTGACAGGTGATGGGATGATCAGCATATACAACCTCCCTCTCTTCAGACCTCCCTCAGAGGCAAACAGCATAATAGTTCAGGCAACCTATGGATGCTCCCATAACAGATGCACCTTCTGTGGGATGTACAGGACAAAGAGGTTCAGGGTCAGAGAGGTTGATGAGGTAAGAAGAGACCTCGAGATTCTGAGAAATTTCCATAGCTCGAAAAAGCTCTTCATTGCTGATGGAAACGCCCTCTGCATCGAAACTGAAAAGCTGATCCAAGTGATGAAGCTTGCAAAATCAATCTTTCCTGAGGTTGAGAGGATCTCAATATACGCAACTCCAATGGATATTCTTGAAAAAGATGATGATGAGCTGAAAGCCCTCAGGAATGAGGGGCTTGAGCTGATATATCTGGGACTTGAGAGCGGAGATGATGAGATTCTGGAGGAGATCAGAAAGGGATGCAGTAGCGATGAGATGATCGAGGCATGCAGAAAGGCCATGAGCTCGGGGATTGAGATGAGCATTACAGCCATAACAGGGCTCGGTGGAAGAGAAAAAAGCTACGAACATGCAAAAAACACTGCAAGGGTTTTGAATGAGATAAAGCCAAAGTACACGGCTTTCCTCTCACTCATTCCGGTTGAGGGGACTCCTGTTTACCTGAAAATTAAAAGGGGAATTTTCAAACCCCTCAGCCAGATAGAACACCTCAGAGAGCTCAGATGGATTGTTGAGGATCTGAACTACAGAACAGTTTTCAGGGCAAATCATGCATCCAACTACCTTCCACTGAAAGCAGAACTTCCCGATGACAGAGATGCCATTCTGAAACTGATTGATTATGCCATTTCACATCCGGAAATTCTCAGGCCTGAGTACCTGAGAGCACTGTGAAGTGTAACTCTCAAGTTTTATCCTGTTTGAAAAATTTTTTAAATAATCCTTTTCAATTTAAAGCAATGGAAAAGATTGACCGCATGGACCTAAAAATTCTTTCAGAACTTCAGGAGGATGCGAGAAAGAGCCTGAGAGAGATAGCAGAGAAACTGGGAGTGACAGAAGCGACGATATACAACAGAATAAACAAGATGAAAAAAATGGGGATTATCGAGAAGTTCATTCCTGTGATAAATTACTCAAAGCTGGGTTTTGACCTCATCGCAGTCATAGGGATAACCGCAAAGGGTGGAAAGGTAATCGAGGTTGAGAAGCTCTTGGCAGAGCTTCCGAATGTCACTGCAGTTTACGATGTTACGGGAGAGTTTGATGTCATAGCAGTGTCAAAATTCAGAGACAGAGATAGCCTCAATGAGTTTGTAAAAGACATAGGAAAGCTTGAATTTGTCGAAAAAACCTACACAATGCTTGTTTTAAATGTTGTGAAGGAGACACACATGATAGACATAGAGAGCATTTTTGAGGAGAGGCAGTCCTGAAGTTTCCTGGCAGGGAAAACATATTAAAATGATTTTACACTCAAAGATTTTCAATGGCAAGAAAGAAAGAGAATCAGGAAAGTTCGGTGGAGATGCAGGAAAATGAATCCGAGATGATCGATGCTGCTGAGGGTGCTGTGGATATTGAGGATCTGCCATTTGTGGGTCCTGCAACTGCTGAGAAGCTGAGAGGTGCGGGCTACTATTCCATAGAGGCAATAGCCGTTGCATCACCTCAGGAGCTGAGCAGTGTTGCCGAGATAGGAGAGTCCACAGCTGCAAAAATAATAGCCGCTGCAAGGAAGCTGGCCAATGTTGGCGGATTTGAGACCGGGGATGTTGTTTACGAAAGAAGAAAGAAAGTGGGAAAGATAACAACAGGAAGCCAGGCTCTTGATAACCTGCTTGGCGGTGGAATTGAAACTCAGGCAATTACCGAGCTCTTCGGAGAGTTTGGAAGTGGAAAAACACAGATATGTCATCAGGTTGCTGTTAACGTTCAGCTTCCTAAGGATAAGGGAGGGCTTGATGGTGCTGTTGTTGTAATTGATACGGAGGGCACATTCAGACCTGAAAGAATAATCCAGATGGCGGAAGCCAAGGGACTCGATCCTGACAGGGTTCTGAAGAACATATACGTCGCTCAGGCCTACAACTCAAATCATCAGATGCTTCTTGTTGACAACGCAAAGGAGCTTGCCAACAGGCTGAAAAAGGAAGGAGTTAATGTAAGGCTTCTGGTTGTTGATTCCCTCACCGCTCACTTCAGGGCCGAGTATGTGGGAAGAGGTACCCTGGCAGACAGGCAGCAGAAGCTCAACAAGCACCTTCACGATCTGCTCAGGTTTGGGGAGATATTCAACGCTGCGATTGTTGTTACAAATCAGGTTATGGCAAAGCCGGATCAGTTCTTTGGTGATCCGACCAAGCCCGTTGGAGGACACATAGTTGCCCACACAGCAACATTCAGGGTTTATCTGAGAAAGAGCAAGGGAGAGCTGAGGGTCGCAAGGCTCATTGACTCCCCTCATCTGCCCGAGTCCGAGGCGATATTCAGGGTAACTGAAAAGGGAATAGAGGACAAATAGGCTGGAGCAGCAATTCAGGATTAACCTTAAAAATAGCGTTGCCCTTTTCGGATCATGGACACTGAGGAAAAGCTGAGACTGGCATTGAGAAATGTGGAGGAGGTTGTGACTGAGGATGAGCTGAGAGAGCTTATTGAGAGTGGAGGGAAGCTGAGAGCCTATGTTGGTTACGAGCCAAGCGGTGAGATACACTTAGGACACATGATGACCGTGAACAAGCTCATGGATTTGCAGAGTGTGGGTTTCGAGATTGTTGTTCTCCTTGCAGATGTTCACGCTTATCTGAATGAGAAGGGAGATTTTGAGGAGATAAGGAAGGTGGCTGAATACAACAGGGCAGCGTTCATATCTCTGGGACTTGATGAGAGCAAGGCAAGGTTTGTTCTTGGCAGCGAGTACCAGCTTGAAAGTGATTACATTCTTGATGTGCTCAAGATGGCCAGAATGACCACCATAAACAGGGCAAGGAGGAGCATGGATGAGGTGAGCAGGAGAAAGGATGATCCAATGGTCTCTCAGATGGTATACCCCCTGATGCAGGCTCTTGACATAGCCCATCTTGGCGTCACTGTAGCTGTGGGTGGAATGGACCAGAGAAAGATACACATGCTTGCACGGGAAAATCTTCCAAAGCTGGGATATCATGTGCCTGTTTGCATTCATATCCCTATTCTTCTGGGGCTCGATGGAGAGAAGATGAGCTCTTCCAAGGGAAATTACATTTCTGTCAGAGACGATGAGCAGAGCGTGATCAGAAAGATCAGAAAGGCATTCTGTCCTGAAAGGCAGATTCAGGACAATCCGGTTATGGACATAATGAGATACCATGTCTTTCCGAGGTTTGACAGGGTTGTGATTGAGAGAGATGTGAAGTATGGTGGTGACATGGAGTATGAGAGCTTTGAGGAGCTTGCAAGAGACTACTCATCAGGCGAAATACATCCTCTGGATCTGAAGCAGAGTGCTGCAAGGTATTTAAACATTCTTCTGGATAATGCGAGAAAGAGGATGAAAAATATGGGGTGGTGACTTGAGTGATGGTGAGGAAGTAGTTAGGGTAAGGCTTCCCGACAGAAACAAGAGGGAGCTGTTTGGAATTGTAACTTCAATGCTCGGTGCAGGCCACATAAAGGTGAGATGCGAGGATGGAAAGGAGAGGATGGCAAGAATACCCGGAAAGATGAGAAAGAAGATCTGGATAAGGGAAGGAGATGTTGTTATCGTTGTTCCATGGGACTTCCAGGATGAGAGAGCTGATGTGATCTGGAGATACACCAACCCACAGGTTGAGTGGCTTGAATCCAGGGGGTATCTGAAGTTCTGACATGAAAAAGGACATAGCGAGAATTGAAAGACTCCTTGACAGTCTCAGAATAAGGGAAAAGGATAGTGAGTCAAGAAAGATATATGCCGAGGTATTTGATGAGAGAACCCTGAAAACTCTGTACAGGATCTCATCAAAGGGCTACATTCAGGCTCTTGGTGGTGTCGTCAGCACGGGAAAGGAGGCAAATGTTTTTTACGCTGATGGGATTATTAATGGGGAAAAGAAGGAGATTGCTGTAAAGATTTACAGAACCGAAACATCCGAGTTTTTCAAAATGGATGAGTACCTTTTTGGTGACAAGAGATTCGACATGAGGAGAATTTCTAAGAAGGATATGATTTTTATATGGGTTGAGAAGGAGTTCAGAAACCTTGAAAGGGCATTTGATTCAGGCGTGAATGTTCCCGAGCCATATCACTATCTGAAAAACGTTCTTTTAATGGAGTTTCTCGGTGAGAATGAAATTCCCTACCCTTCTCTTTTCGAGATCAGAAAGTATCTCCCTGAAATAACTGACATTTCCGAGCTTTACTCGGAGATAAAGGAAAATCTCAGGCTCCTGTACAGAAAAGCCGAGCTCGTTCATGCTGATCTCAGCGAGTACAACATAATCATGAAATACGATAAGCCCTACTTCATAGATATGGGTCAGTCCGTTCTGAGTGATCATCCAAGGGCCGAGGAGTACTTGGAGAGGGACATAAAAAACCTGCTCAGGTTCTTCACCAAATACAGGATCAGGGAGAGTTTTGAGGATGTTCTGAAGTTTGTCAGAGGTGATTGAGTTGGAGAGCATTGATATAAAGATCCCCCCAGACAGAATAGGAGTTCTCATAGGCAGGGAAGGGTCGGTAAAGAAGATGATTGAGGAGAGAACAGAGTGCAGAATAAAGGTTGACAGCAAGAATGGTGTGATCACACTGACAAGAGGGGAGAATGCGGTGGGATTTCTGAAGGCAAGGGATGTTATAAATGCAATTGCCCTCGGATTCAATCCCGAGATTGCTCTGAAGATTCTGGATGATGACTTTACAATTCTTGAAACAATTGATCTCAGCAGCTACATCTCCCAGAAGGCAATGGAAAGGGTGAAGGGGAGGATAATAGGTAAGGAAGGAAAGATGAGGAGACTCATAGAGGAGACACTGAACGTTCACGTATCAATTTACGACAAGTTTGTTTCAATCATAGGAAACTTTGAGGGCGTTTCAGCTGCAAGAGAGGCGATTGAAATGCTCATTGATGGAGCCCAGCACTCAACAGTTCAGAAATTCATGGAGAGGAAAAAGAGAGAGATAGAGATGAGAAGCATGGACTGGTACAAAATTTCCTGAATCATTCGCAGCTTCAGTTTTGAGGTTCAAAAAAATTGCGACGAAGGTTTAATACCCCTGCATCATTTCTCGGAAAGGTGATTCCATGCATCAGTCTGTAACACCAGAGGAGGTTCAGGAAAGCATTAGGAGCATAAAAAGAAAGATTGCGGTTATGAGTGGAAAGGGCGGAGTTGGAAAATCAACAGTTACAGCTCTCTTGGCATTGAGTCTCGCAAAAAGAGGTGAGAAGGTTGCCATTTTTGATGCAGACTTTCTTGGACCAAGCATACCGAGGCTATTTGGTATGGACAATGAAAGGCTGAACATTTCAGAGGGCAGGTTTGTTCTGCCTGAATCGAGAATTTACGGAATAAGGGTTCTTTCAATCCAGTTTCTCCTCCCTGAGAAAGAAACTCCTGTTGTGTGGCGTGGGCCGATGATAATCGGTGTCATGAATGATCTGCTTGCAAAGACTGACTGGAGGGGTGTTGACTATCTGATATTCGATCTCCCACCGGGCACAGGCGATGCACCCCTCACCCTCATGCAGTCTGTCAGGCTTGATGGGGTTGTGATAGTCACATCTCCCAACGACCTAACATCCATGATAGTAGAGAAGGCCCTGAACATGGCAAAGATGATGAACACCCATGTTCTGGGGATTGTTGAGAATATGAGCTACTTTCAGTGCCCTCACTGTGGTGAGAGATCATACATATTTGGAGAGAAAAAGAGCAGAAGGCTTGCAGAGAAGTACGGAATTGAGGTGATTGCCGAAATTCCGTTAGACCCTGACCTTCCCAGGATCGCAGATGCAGGACAGATTGAGAGCTACGATCTCGATCACTTCCCGGACTTCAGTTTCTGAGCCAGCTCGTAAAGATCCCTGAAGATGAAGTCTGGTTTCACTCCAGTCTCCCTAACCTTCATCTCATAATTTTCCTGATTTGTCACTCCTGAAAGAACGAGTATGCTCTTTATTCCGGCATTCTTCCCTGCAAGCACGTCAACATCAATCTGATCCCCGACAATTGCCACCCTTTCTCTGCTAACACCGAGCCTCTCTATCGCCTGATCAATGATGATCTTTGATGGCTTTCCCACAATCACATCAGGCTGTCTCCCTGTAATCCAGTACAGGGCTCCTATTATCAGTCCCGTTCCCGGAATTGGCCCATCCTCAGCCGGAAAAACCCTGTCGGGATTAACAGCAACATACCTTACCTCACTGTTCAGAGCAAGCCTTAGTGCTTTGGTGAATATGTCAAAGTTTATTCCCCTGTTTGATCCTACAACAAGGTACTCCGCATCTCTGTAATCGACAAGCTCATGGCCGAGATTTATAAGCTCCTCCTTCAGCCCATCCTCACCTGTTGTGAAAACCCTCGTTCTTCCATTTTCCTTAGCAATATGAAGGGCAGTGGCATGGGTTGCGATTATGAGCTCATCCTCATCCACATCAAGTCCGAACTGCCTGAATCTCTCAAACATTATCCTCCTGCTTCTCGTTGAGTTGTTTGAGACAAACACTGTTTTTATTCCCACGTCCTTCAGAATCCGGTATCCATCAATCGCCCTCTCTATGGGCTTTCTGCCTCTCGATATAACCCCATCAATGTCAAGTATTAGCCCTTCAACATTCATCGGGAATAGATCTTGGCCTGACATTATAAACATTGGCATCGAAGATGATAAATTGGAGAAGCTCGTGGTATTCTCATGGTCAGGTTCATCGGCCTTGAGGGTGTGGGAACAAAGTACGAGCTTGAGACAAAATCCGGTGACAGAATTGCCATAATATTTCTCCTCAACAGGAGAATCCAGATATACATTCAGGAAAGGTCATGCGACAGACCGTGTTCCGTTGAGCTTACGGAGACAGAGGCTAAAAGGCTCTCATCGGTTCTTGGAGGTGTACCGATAGAAAAGGAGAGAGAGAGCGTTGAGGTTGACTTCATGGGTGTTCCGGATTTGACACTTGCGATGCACACATATACAATTACAAAAAGACTGCACGGAAAGACAATTGAGGAGCTCGCTATAAGAAAGAGGACAGGGGCGAACATCGTTGCAGTTTCCAGGAGAGGGAAGACAATAATAAGTCCACCTCCACATCTCATATTTGAGGAGGGAGACATCATAGTTGTTATCGGGGATAAGGAGCAGATAGAGCGGTTTGAGAAGGAGATCATGGGGATCTGAATGAATATTGCTCTTGCCGGACTCATCTGTGCAATTCTGGCAGTGGCATCAAAGAAGCTCTCACTTCCTCCAGTTCCTGCATACATTCTTGCGGGACTGATTCTGGGTGAAACTGGATTTGGAGTTCTGAAGGGGGATGAGGTTTCCAATTCTATTGCGGAAGCCGGAGTGATAATGCTGCTCTTTTACATAGGACTCAATCTGAACCCGGGAGAGATATCGGAGAAGAAAAAGACAATATTCCATTCAGGTCTTTACGATTTCGTAATCAACTTCACACTAATTTACGGAATTTCAATTCTCGCAGGATTCACCCACGTGCAGGCATTTCTGATTGCATCTGCCCTCTACATCTCGAGCTCCGCAATAGTGCTCCAGTCCCTGATTGAAAACAGAAAACTCATGTTCAGAGAGTCTGAGGTTGTTATCTGGATAATGGTCTTTGAAGATATAGCGATAGCACTGCTGATAGTCCTTAACAATCCCGAAAGTTCTGATCTTCTTCTTTTCATGGTGAAAATCCTTGCATTTACAGCCCTGACATACTGGCTCTCAAATCACATGCCAAGGCTCCTTGGCATCCTGTTTACCAGGGATGATGAGATTCCGGTTCTGCTTGCATTCACAGCCGCACTTCTCGGAATTGCCTTTGAGGAATTCTTTAGAATTCCTGCAGGTTTCACTGCCATAATGCTCGGACTGATGCTGTCGGGAATAAAGAATATCAGAGAGATTGTGCTTCCGTTCAAGGACGTGTTCCTAGTTCTCTTCTTTTTCTTCTTTGGAATTTCGGTAAATCTGTCTTCAGAGGGTTTTGTGGACGGGCTGATTCTCGCTGCAGCAGCGGTTGCAGGCAAGGTAATATCCGGAATGATAACGGGGAGGTATCTCTTCAGATCTTGGCTTTCAGGGCTGGAGATAGGACTTGACACCGTGGCAAGGGGGGAGTTCTCGATATTCCTGATATTTGCATTTGGAACGGGAAAGGAGGTGTCTGCTGTAACAACAGCCGTCATAATCACATCAGTACTCGGTGCGTTTCTTGCCAAGAATTCTGCAAAAATAAGGAACATGGTTTCAGAATTTGCAGAAAGGAGATTCAGCAGTACTCAATGATATTGTAATATGTATCTCTCCTCACAGGAATTCTTCCAGCCTTCCTTATTGCGGAAATTATCTCATCTGCCATTGCAGGTCTGAATTCCTTTCCTGTAGCTCTCAGAACGTTTTCCTCGAGCATCACTCCACCAAAATCATTCGCTCCAAAATCAAGAGCAAGTGCTGCGATCTCCATTCCCTGGGTTAGCCAGGAGACCTGAATGTTCTTTATGTTATGGAGAACAGTCCTTGATACTGCTATTATCCTTAAATAGTGTAATGGAGGTGCTGGCTCCTTTATTACCCTGTACAGCTCCGTATTTCCTGGCTGAAAGCTCCACGGTATGAATGCTGTAAAACCTCCAGTTTTTTTCTGCAGATCTCTGATCCTGAAAAGATGCTCGATCACATGCTTTTCCTTCTCCAGATGTCCGAACATCATTGTGGCTGTGGTTTTCATCCCGAGCTCATGGGCAGCCTCCATAACCATGATCCACTCTTCAGCCGTGCACTTGTTGCTTATCTCCTTCCTTATCTCGTCTGAAAGTATCTCTGCTCCTCCTCCCGGTATAGAATCCAGTCCTGCCTCCCTGAGCCTTGAGATCACTTCCCTTACACTCATCCCCTCCTTCCTTGAAAGATAGACTATCTCAGGAGGGGAAAGGCTGTGAATGTCAACCCTGAATCTTTTCTTTATCTCCCTGAAAAGATTTTCAAACCATTCTATTCCGAGATCCGGATTTATGCCACCCTGAAGCATTATCTGGGTTGCATTCTGCCTGACAGCCTCAGAAATTTTCCGAAGTATCTCACCGTAGGAGAGAGTGTAGCTTTCTTCAATGCTTTTTGCGTAAAACGCACAGAACTTGCACCTTGAAATGCAGACGTTTGTGTAGTTTATGTTCCTGTCAATGACAAAACCAACCGTGTCACCGCATTTCTTTTTTCTTATTTCATTTGCAATTCTCCCAAGCTCGTGTATGGGGAGGTTAAAGAGTTCAATGGCCTCATCAAATGTCAGATCCTTCCCAGCCAGATTTCTATCAATGTAGTCGGTGCTCATTTACAAGCTCCTCAAAGACCTCCAGACTTTTAACCTCTTTCCTCCCTGCAACGTGAATTAGTGTGGAGAAGTAAACCGAGAGAAATTCCTCAGGCATTCTGAATTTCAGGCTTGCAATCTCAACAATCTCATCCTTTTTGCTCATCCCTCTTCTGTATGATTCGATGACATCTCTGTCTATAATCTCCCCGTGTTCGAACCCCATTCTCGACGCCGATATTCCGAAAACCGCAGGCAAACCTGTTATTTCCTTCCACTCCTCCCCCAGATCCATGACAACTCTGAACACCATTCTGGCCTTTATTGCCTCATCACCTATGAGCAGCGCATGATCGAAATCCCTGAGAATTTCCATGAAGTTCCCGCCTACCCTGACAGTCCTGTTTATCATTCCCCTCTCCCTCACGACAATTTCCAGCATCTTTGATGACGTTACGGACTTTGATGTCACGGCAATTGGGGAGTCGTCAAGCCTCTTTCTTTTTGAAACAATAACGACGCTGAAAACCTGACCGTCTGATGCTACGCAGAAGCTGTGCCTTTTAAGGGAGTTTTTGCTGAGAATGTAGTGGTAGGATGGCACAGGAGCGTAAGCTATCTCTCCTTCCATCACCATCTCTGCAAGAGCTTTTGGAGAGCTCTCAACCACAGTGTACTTTTTTTCCTTCTCAATGTGATAGTAGGGCAAAAAGTTGTTTATAAGCCCGAATTTCCCTATCTTCAATTAAATACCTCCACAACATTGAAGAAAGCATCCCTTTCGGCTGGAACCTTCCCGGCTTTCCTTATCATGTCTGCAAGCCTCTCTTTTGTCAGCTCAGCAGGCGTTTTTGCTCCTGCAGAATGTGCTATCCTTTCACCCATCACCGTCCCATCCACATCATTTGCTCCATAATTCAGAGCCACCTGAGCAAGCTTTTCTCCCATCATAACCCAGTAAGCCTTTATTCCTCTGAAATTGGACAGAACTATTCTTGAAACTGCAACTGTCTTCAGAATGTCCTGGGGTGATGTCTTTTCCATGTAACTGAAGGATGTGTTTTCGGGATGAAAGACGAGGGGTATGAAGGATACAAACCCACCTGTTCTCTCCTGAAGCTTTCTGAGTTTATTCAGATGCACTGCTCTGTCTCTCAGGCTTTCAATGTGCCCGAAAAGCATTGTGGCATTGCTCCTGATTCCAAGAGAGTGGGCTATTTCCATGATCCTAAGCCACCGCTCTGATGATGCCTTGGAGGGAGAAATTCTCTTTCTTATCCTCTCAACAAGTATCTCGGCTCCTCCACCTGGAAGCATGTCAAGTCCGGCATCCTTCAATCTGGACAGAAACTCCCTGATGCTCATCCCGTCCTTTTTTGCGTAATAGTGAATTTCGGTGGCAGTCAATGCCTTGATTGCAACACCATTTCCACACCTTTTCTTTATCTCGCTGAAAATTTTTTCAAAGTATTCCACATCTATTTCCGGATTGTGACTTCCAACAATGTGGAGTTCCTTAGCACCAAGCCTGATTGCCTCAACAGCATACCTGATGACATCATCCTCCCCCATGACATAGCCATTTTCCCTGTGATAGGCACATATGGGGCACTTTGAAACGCAGACGTTTGTGTAGTTTATGTGCCTGTTAACAGAAAAGGTTGCTATTCTGCCATTTATGCTGTCTGCGATCCTTCCAAGCTGGTGCATGTCCTGATGGAAGAGATCTTCAATCTCCTTTACGTTCAATTTCCTCTAACCTCCTCCGCATCTCTCTCATCTCTCTCTTGACTTCAAGATTTATCCTGAAAAGGGAATCCGTCAGATAACCTACGGCTATTATCAGAAATCCCGTGACAATCAGGATTGAGACCAGATTGACCAGGAGAAAGTGGGATATCCTCCTAAACCACTCAATAACAACATAAATCCCACCGATGAAACCTGCAAGAAGCATTATGGATCCAAAAATGTAGAAGTATCTGCCGGGGCTGTATCTGCCGAGAAGAGAGTAAACTGTTTTGATTATTCTGTATCCATCAAAGAATGGGTTCAGCTTTGTTTTTCCGGCTCTTTTTCTGTAGTAAACGGGGACCTCTGCTATTCTGAATCCGTTTGCAATGGTTTCAACTGTAATCTCAGTTTCAACCTCAAACCCTTCCTTCTGAATCAGAATGGACTTGTAAACCTCTTTTGTGAGAGCTCTGTAACCGGAAAGAATGTCGTGAAGACTGACACCGTAGAGCATTCTGAAGAAAAAGTTTATTATCTTGTTTCCCAGAAGATTGAGCCTTGTAAATGCACCTCTCTCAAAGTTCTCAAGCCTGTTGCCTATGACATGATCGGCTATCCCCCTTCTCACCGGTTCCAGGATCTTCTCGACATCTTCAGGCAGATACGTGCCATCTGCATCGATCATCACAAGAACATCATCGTCCATGTACTGAAATGCCTCTCTCACCGCCTGCCCCTTCCCCTTTCCGGTCTGAACGATCACCTCTGCTCCCTTCTCCTTCGCGATCTCCCTTGTTCTGTCTGTGCTGTTGCCGTCTATTACGAGGATTCTGTCATACCCCAGTTTTCTGAATCCCTCTATAACATCTCCAATGCTCTCTTCCTCGTTGAGTGCTGGGATGAGAATTCCGACCCTCATTTTCAGAGCCTGAAAACCTTCAAAACGCTGAGCACGGGAATTCCCTCAATATCATCCTGAGACCTCTTGTCAACGAGAACAGCAGATGCGACAACTGCTCCCCCTCTCCTCTTTATGCTCTCGCTGACCTCGAGAATTGTCGTTCCTGTTGTGATTATATCATCAACTATCACACACTTTTTGTTTGCCACTCCCGCAAAGTTCTCGCTGAACGTTCCCCTGACATGATTCTCCTCCCCATCCCACTTGAGCTTTTTTGGATAGTACACGGCAAGTTCACTGCCAAGCTCCTCGGCAACCATGGTGGCTATCGGAATTCCAGAAGTCGCAACACCCACAACAACATCGGGATCTTCTATGGAGGAGATCATGCTTGAGAGAATTCTTGCCATGTTTCTGAGCCTGAATGGAAGGGAGGAGATGTTTTTCATTTCGACATACACATCTGAAGGAGGTCTTTCCGTTTTTGCTTTTGTAAGAAGCCACAGAGCTGTTTCCCTTGAAACGTTCAGCTCATCGGCAATTTCACCTGTTGTAAGGCCCTTCTCCTTAAGGTGTCTGGCCTTATCAATCAGCTCATCAAGTTTTTTCATTTCCTCACCACCCTTCTCAGATAGGTCTCACTCCCGCAGACCTCACAGATTTTTCTCTCTGTGATTCTTTTACAACCCCTACATACACGGATCCATTTAAATTCTTTTTCTATACCCTTCTGCATCACCTTTTCATATCTTATGCCCAGCTTTCTGGCAACATTCTGAATTGAGTAGTCATCTGTAACTATTATTCCGTTAACCTCAAGAGCCTTGGCCAGCAGCTTTATGTCAGCATCACTCAACCTCTCATGATCTCCGGTTTTTCTTGCCACATCCATTATCCTTTCAACATACTCCCCCTTCGCCTCTTCAACCCTGATTCCGAGTACATCCATGTAAAGTCTGGAGCCTTCATCCTTTATTTCCTGTACCACCTCCGGAACGGTGATCATGTCCTGAAACACTGCCTTTCTGAGTATTATTGCAGATGCATCAAGCACATGCATCGATTGAAACTGTACACCCAGAGCACTTTAAACTTCTTCACACACATCAGAAAACCAAAAAGTATTTATGTCAGTATGTCACTTTGAATCATATTAACAAAATGAGGTGATGGTGTTGGACAGAAAGGAAAAGCAGGCAGAACTGGTGGAAAAGCTGAAGGACCCGAGGATATTCAGGCCCACATAACTGAGATAATCCAGAATTTCTGGACTCCAAACTTCCGATGGAGTATCTATCAGGTTATTCCTGAATGTTCCATTTCGGGCATTGGAAGAGCCCATCCGCCAACCTTCCGGGTTATTTCTCCGCAGGGACATGCTGAGGTTTCAATGCAAAATTGACTGAGCTTGGTACATTCCTGCTCAAAATTAATCCCTCAGCAGCCGGATTGGAGTATACCGGTGGGTTAGAACAACCATTTTCTTAAAGGCTACAACCCTCAGGTATCACGTGATCCCCTGAACTGTCCAGGGGTAGAGATGAGCGACACACAAATCACCCGGAAGTCCGTGCTTGAGTAACCTTTAGAGCTTCATGAGAAAATGAAAAGAAAGAGGATTTCAATGCGCCGCTGAGAAAAAAGAGGTGTTGTAGAATTCTGTGCTAGGAGGACCGTGGATGAAGATGTTTGCAATCTGTGAGTGATTTTTCAGAGCGAGTTTATTATGAATGGAACTGCCTTTATCTCCTTCTCCCTGTGAGGAAGATGATCCGGAAGGTAATCAGGACTGAGAATTTCCTTCTGCCTGAAAACAGGATCTTCGCTCACGTACATGATTGGAAATTCCATGAGAGAATTTTTAAAGATTGGAAGAGAAGATTGCAAAGTGTATGGCTGATGGTACTGCATCACCTCATAACAAATTTTGCAGGTAAGAACAAATATAAAAACTGCAGAACACCAATATAAACCAGGTGGGGTTCATGCCCGTCGAGCTTGAGGAGATAATCAGATTCATGAGAAATCTGGGTTATGAAGTTAAGAAGCCGAAGAGAGAGGTGGTAGATGAGCTTCTCGGAGCTTTTGAGGGTGCGATTCCTGAAGGTGAGACCAGCACGGAATACATCAGGAAGCTGAGGGAAAGCGGTTATGGGAAGCTTTCCCACTTCTCCTGTTTATTGTTATTCATGTAACAACCATTAACTTTTTTAAAGATTGTTACACAAATAACAACCATGAAAAAATTCACGAAATATGTGCTTTCAGAGTTTGGAGGAAAAGCCATAACAAGAGAAGAGTTTGAAAAAGCCTGTAAAAGATTTGGAGAAGATGAGAAAAGAGTTGTAAACTTCATGATATCCTATGGCTATCTGATAAGAATTCTCCGCGGACTTTACTATGTTAAAACCATTGAGGAGTTCGGCACACGAAAGAGTGTCAGCACGCTGAAAATCATCTCGCTTGGGATGAACAAGCTCGGCGTGGAGTGGTACTTCGGTTTGAGCACGGCTTTGAGGCTGAATGGTGTAACCCATGAGTTCTCTCCTGTAATTCACGTGCTCAGTGATGCTGTTTACAGACCCAAGGTGATAAAGATCAACGGAGATGACGTGAGGTTCATAAAGCTGAAAAAGGAGCTTTTCGGTTTTGGTGCTGTTGAGAAAAACGAAATCAGATATTCAGATCTTGAGAAGACGCTGATCGATATGGTTTACCTCGCCAGATACCGCTCAACGCCCGAGGAGAGGATTGTGGCAACCCTGAGGGAGTATGGTAAGAATGTGAGGAAGAAAAAACTCGCTGAATACCTTCGCTTCTATCCTAAAAGTGTTGAGAGAGTGATCAGGAATGCCGGACTTGTCTGAGTTTGTTGCCTTTGTGGCCGGAAAATCCGGAATTGGAAAACCATCGCTGGTCGAGAGGGATATCCTCATACACAGGATTCTGAAAGGAATTAACTCTGCATTTGGTGATGCATATCTTTTCAAGGGTGGAAGCTGTCTGGTAAAGTGTTACTTCGGATATTACCGCTTCAGCGTGGATCTTGATTTCACATGGAGGGAACAGAAAGTGTGGAGAGAACTGGGAAAGAAGGGTTTGAGAAGAGAGCTTGTGGCGCATGCTGAGAAATTCGGCTCTGTTCTTGAGAACATTGCACATGACATGGAGCTTGATTTCAGATGTGATGTTAGAAACAGAAACTACGTGGAATTTGGCAGCGGGAGCAGGATGACAACATTCAAGCTCTGGAAGGGAAGTGAGCTGATAAAGGTTCAGGTTAATTTTGTTGAAAGACTTCTCTTTCCCCACAGAACCGTGGTTGCGAGGACACTTCTTACCGGAAGGAGAATTCGGGATGATGAAAAAGCGTATTTTAAGGAGTTCTTGGAATTCTATCATCCTGTGAAGATTGCCACCTACACCCCTGAGGAGATTTTGTGCGAGAAGATACGTGCCATTCTGACAAGACAGGCAGTGAAGCTGAGAGATATATATGACGTGTTCATGATCGAGAAAGCGGAAGTGAGAACGGAAAAGCTGAAAAAGGAGATTCTTGCAAAGATTGATGCAGCGATGAAATTTGAAAAGTACAGAGAAGCTCTCAGAGCAACTACTGAAACACTTGATCTGGAAAATGTCCTGAATGATCCTTCCGAGATGGAGATGTTTGTGATAAAACCGGAAGAGGAGTTCTATTCCTTTGTAAGTGAGCTGAAGAACTTTTTGAAAGAGGTTGCAGATGAGGTTTCGAAGAAATGAAGCTTTAAATATAAGTTCTGTATAATTAAATTTTGAAATTTTGCACTGAGCTCTCTCAGGGGATAGAGGTTCTGCTGGATGTTATTCCAGTCCGGCCCGGGCGCCAATTGCAATTAACAGAACCTCCCCCAATTTATGGGAGAGGTAAAATTGAAATCTGACATGGAGGACGTGCACTCCTACAGCAAGCGCTACGAGATTGCAATTAGACTTCTCAGGCAGTCAAGCATCTCTCCGGGAAACAAACGGCTGATAGAAAAAACTCTGCAACGAATCAGGTAAAAAACTATCAATCCTGAAGTCAAAGAAACAGAAGTACCATGAAAATGCTCAGAAAACCCCAGATTTTCCATCAGGACATTCGAAAAATGCATCGACCGGAAGGATTGTAATAACGGGCCGGAGGGGATTTGAACCCCCGACACCGGGATTAAGAGTCCCGTGCTCTGCCTGGCTAAGCTACCGGCCCACTCATATCCCTGAAACGATATTTCAGGAGCAAAGTTATCCGTGAGCAATCAGTTTATAAGAATTTCCCAGATGACAAAACAGGGTCAGATCCTGTAAATTATAGGGGGATAAAGTTTTATTGCCCTGAATATTTTTAAAATTGTGATGGAGAAAGATACACTTACAGACGAGGAGATCAAATATGTGAATTTTATGCTTCAGCATCTCAAAACCCTTGATGATAAAACCGACATAATCGTAAAAGCCTCCAACGGAATTCTCACTCTTGTGGTTGGAATCGTTGCATTTCTGGTTGCCTTTGCCCCTCACAAAGTTAATGCCAATGTTTTGCTTCTGGTGCTGGTACCCATATCCTCTATACTCTTTTCTGTTATCTCCTCGCTTCTCATGTTATATCCTGTCTTTACCCAACACGTATTTTTCGAGAAAAGAAGAGATCTCGATGAAATAGAAAGAATATATCATCACTCGCTAAGGAAGAAATCAGCATGGATAAGAACCTCAGTATTTGGACTTGTTTTCGGAATGCTTTCCTTTGTTGCCTGGTTTATTTACGTGGTTTCGCCATAATTGAGGGGCAAAAAGCTTTTCAGGGTTTCTGAAAGAATGACGTTATGGTGTACAGATTTCCAGAAAAAATGAGACCATCCACCCTCAAAGAAAGAGAGAGGTTTTACAGAGAGGAGTTCCGGACTGATATGGCATTGAAGTGGCTGTCTCACAGAAAAATAGAGAAAACAGCATTTGCCGTGATTGTGGGGAGACACAGCGGAATATACAGGAAGCAATTCGAGAATATAAGAAAGAAAGCGGTAATAATTGACTCTCACAGAGATTTTGCAGATGTGCTTGATCACATCCTCTATTACCTCCCGGAAGGTGTTTATTACGACAGAAATATCTATGCCGATTTAACAGCATGTGATAGATGCGGGAAAACCTACAGAGACTGCTGGGACTGTGATGGTTTCCTCGGGCAGGAGCTTGCATTTGACATTGATCCCGAAAACATAGACTGTCCGTACCACGGGAATGTTGGCGAGAAGATGAAAAGAGGGCAGGGACTGAGCTTCTGCATGATTGAGTTCAGAAGAGCAAGAAAATACTGTCAGATGCTCTACGATGAGCTGAAAGGTGAATACAGAGAAGTGAGAATTGTTTATTCAGGCAGGGGATTTCACATTCACGTTCTGGATGAGAGAGCAGCGAGAATGAGCAGGGATGAAAGAATCGATATCTCCAAACAGTACAGGCATTATGCAATAGACGAGTGGGTCACAAATGGAGAAATGAGACTGATAAGGCTTCCCTACTCACTGAATGGCCTTGTGAGCAGGATATGCATACCACTGTCTCCTGAGGAATTGTCTGATTTTGATCCAAGAAGGATGGCTATTCCTTCTTTTCTGCCTTCGTCTCCTCCCCGTAGTAGTAGAGCTTCTTCTTTGCCTTGACCTCCTCACCGACGTAATAAACCTCCTTCTTATCGCTCATGATAATTCATTGACTTTTCTGGTTAAAAATGTTTACCCTCTGATGAAAAACTTATAACCAAGAGGTGCGTTGATGTTCCATGCTCCAGGAGTTCTTCACAGAGCATGATGCCCAGTTCTTCATCATGTACGCAAGCTCAAAAAATCCCAACCTCTACTACGCAACAAAGTTCAGAGTACCCGATCCCGTTTTTTACATGATAGGGGATGATGGGACAGAACTGCTTGTTGTTCCCGAGATGGAAAGAAGGAGGGCAGAAAGGGAGAGCAGAGTCAGAGAGATTGCAAGCCTGAACGATCTTGGATTTCATGAGAGACTAAAGGAATTGGGAGATGCAAAAAAAGCACTTGCGGAAACATATGCTGACCTGATCATGACCCATCATGGAAAAAGGGTGCTTGTCCCCGACGACTTTCCCGCCTTTCTCTACCAGACGTTTGCCGAGAAATTTGATGTTCATATTGTGGAAAATCCCTACAGCATAATGAGAGCAGTCAAAACTCCGGAAGAGATAAGAAACATAAAGGAAACCAGCGATGCAACCATTCAGGCATTCAGGTTTTTCCTTGAGATTCTGAGAAAGGAGAGAAATTCCGAAAGGCTGAGAAATAGGGTTGAAAGCTTTCTCTACTCAAGAGGATTCATGGCGGAGGATACCATAATTTCAGGAGACTCTGAGAGTTCCGACCCCCACTGCACCGGTCATGGGGATATCGAGTTCCATGTGATATTCGATGTGTTTCCAAGGGACAGAAAAACAGGTTATCATTCAGATTTTACAAGAACGGTAATGATTCAGGAGAACCATGAGATAGAGGAAATGCTTGATGCGTGTGTGGAGGCAAAGAACAGGGCCATTGAGATGATAAAAGACGGTGTTAGCGGGGAAGAAGTTCATTTCCTCGTCTGTGATGTTCTCGAATCTCATGGATACACAACGCTCAGACAGAAGGCAAAGGAGGGATTCATTCATTCCACAGGTCATGGAGTTGGGCTTGAGGTTCACGAAAGGCCGAGAATATATGAAAGAGGAGAGGAGCTGAAGACCGGGATGGTGATAACTCTCGAACCCGGGCTTTATTACGAAGGTGTAGGTGGCGTGAGAGTGGAGGATACTGTGGTGGTCAGGAAAAGTGGGTGTGAGGTTCTGACACAGTTTGAGGATATTGTGAGGCTGGTAAAATGATGGAAAAGCATGAAAAAGCTGGTGAAATACTGAAACAACTCAGAGATGAGGTTGTGAAGCTTGTAAAGCCTGGAGTGAAGATGCTCGAGGTTGCCGAATTTGTGGAAAATAGAATTGCCGAGCTCGGAGCTGAACCGGCATTTCCATGCAACATATCCCTGAACGAGGATGCTGCACACTGCACACCATCAAAGAATGATCAGAGAGTTTTCAGGGAGGGGGATCTGGTGAAAATTGATATTGGAGCTCATGTAGATGGTTTCATAGCCGACACAGCCCTTACAGTCAATCTCGGAGATCATGATGAGCTCGTTGAGTGTGCCGAGCTTGCCTTAAAGAGGGCAATTGAGGTAATAGAGCCGGGAATAACAACCTCCGAAATAGGTGAACAGATTGAGAGTGTTGCCAAGGAGTTTGGATTCAGACCTGTCTACAATCTAACGGGTCACGGGTTTATGCCCTACGTTGCTCATGCTCCCCCAACAATCTACAACTACAGGGTTGAGAAGGGAGTTAAAGTGGAGGAGGGAATGATCTTTGCAATAGAGCCATTCATAACAAGCGGAGCCGGAAGGGTTTCAGAGAGAGCAGAGACAGAAATATATTCTGTAATCTCATCGAAGCCCGTTAGAATGAGGATGGCAAGAGAGATTCTGTCGGAAGTGGAGAAATACAGAACCCTGCCATTTGCAAAAAGGTGGCTAAGGAATCCAAGAGAGATAATAATCTCGAAGCTGGTCAGGGATGGTGTGCTGAGAGCATATCCCGTCCTTACAGAGATAAAGAAGGAGCCAGTCAGTCAGGCCGAACACACGGTTGTTGTTGAGGAGAGCGGAGCGAGGATCATAACCTGAACTTCTTTATTCCCGAGAAAACGACAACGGCATTCAGCTCATTTGAATTTGGAATTGGATAGTCTCCATATCTAACAAGCATTGATGGATTTATTCTTTCCATTGATTTAATGCACTCAAACATCCCGTCCATCGTTATCTCATCCGGATCACCTGAAAATACAATGAGCCCCTTCTTTGCGGAACCTATCTCAGCTCTTGCACTTACATTCTTGACCGCCTGATCAAACATTTTTACCATTCTTTCAGTTCTTTCAGCAATTGTTTCGCTCATTCCTGCTCTTTTGAGCCTTCTTAAAATCTTGAAAGGCAGTTTTTCACTCATGATTCCTGCAACACTGATCCCATCTCCTGACAGGGAGTTTATGAAGTCACTTGTGTCAACAACAACCTCCCCGCTTACCTGCCTTTTAACATCGATCTCTCCAACAAGAGAGAGTGTATTAAATGTTTTCAGAATCTCATCCTCATAACCATCCTTGCTTTCAAACAAAAAGAGAAAATCAAAAGATCTCAGAAGAGACTTTATTCGCATAAATGTCACATTCACACCCTCAGGACTGTCTAATGGTGGAGAGATTGCAAGACATATTGTCGGCTCTTCAGTTGTTGAATTGAATTCCTCTCCAATTTTTATGGATGCATGGCATGAGAAATCATCGAGTAGATCGCATATAACGAGAGATGCTTCAAAAATCTCATTGAAAGACAGAATGTTATTGAAGACGCTCCTAACATCCACTTCTCCATCCCGGTATACTGCGTAAAATTTTTTCCCATCTTCAATGTGTTTGAGCATTCTTAAATCCTCCAAGGATTTGACGACTGCAAATGTTTTGAACAGATTGATTTTGTTAACTCTGGCTCCTTTTTGAGAGAACATCTCGGCAATTCTTGCTCCCTTTCCAGCTCCAATTGTAAGCAACCTCATTTTGAGAGATTTTATGGGAGCAGTTATTTAAATTAGTTTCCAAAAAAGGAGTCTATGTTCCCGTAATGCTCTATTATCCTCATGTAAAGGTCATCAAGTATCCTGCTTGAAGCTCCCCAGACGAGCTCACCATCACACTCAAAGTTTGGTCCCCAGTCAGCAATCCTTCTCGATCTAAGAACACTCTCAAGCCTGTCAACAAGAATTCTCTCCACCTCATAATCGTTTCTCTCAAAGTCCCTTGTGAATATCGCCCCAACAACAGGATGTATCTTTATCCTGTGCTCCACAACCTCTCTTGGTGTAAGAAATCCGAGAACTTCCACCTCATCCCTTCTCACCCCAATCTCCTCTTCAGCCTCCCTCAATGCGGTTTCAAGAGGGTTTTCGTTCTCATCCCTCATACCTCCCGGAAATGCTATGTGCCCTGCACTTCTGCTCAGATTCTTCTTCCTCTTTATCATCACGATTTCCGGACTTTCAGTCACAATTATCGGTACAAGGATCGCCGCAGTTCTTTCACTCCGGATGTACTCCAGCTTTGAGTCCAGCACCCTTACTATTTTTTCCTGCCACCTCACGTGATTCACCATATTCAATCATGATATTATAAACCTTCCGAAATCTGAAAGGGAACGGGGGTGAAGCACATTGCGCCAAGTGCAAACGTGATTGCTCCCGCAATCTTGTAGCTGAGAGGCAGTGGAGAGTCGTCTGATGGTTTGGGATGTTTCTGCATGGAGAAAAAGAGTGTTACCAGACCCCAGAAGAACCAAACTCCCGATTCCCTGTAAAGAAATCCTATGCCAATGAGAACAAGCGGAAAAACCCTTGACACAATATCTGCCTGCTCTCCAAGAATTGCTCTCATTGCATGCCCACCATCGAGCTGTCCAACCGGCACAAGGTTCAGAGCTGTCACAAACATCCCCACCCACCCTGCAAATGCCACGGGATGGATGTAAAATCCATCAAATCCTGCAAGTTTTGCGATAAGGCCAAAAAGCAGGGGTTCTCCAAGAATTATTCCACCCCCTCCCTCCACAGGTTCAGGAGGGGTTAGCTTCAGTCCGTAATATGTAACCACAACAGAGGCGACAAGCCCCGCAATCGGTCCTGAAATTCCGATCTCAAGAAGGGCCTTTCTGCTCCTTATAACACCTCTCTGCTTTATTATCGCACCCAGCGTCCCTATGATTGTCGGAAATGGTATGAAGTATGGCAGGGAGGCTTTCATCCTCCATCTTTTCGATGCGATGAAGTGACCCATCTCATGACTGCCAAGAACAAACATAACTGCAATCGCAAACTCAATTCCCTGGAGGGGGTTAAAGCTTCCATAAAACATGCTTCCTGTAAAGGCAACGCTCATAAATGTGATGACAAAAAGGAGAGCATTTACCCAGTACCTTTCTTTCCTTTTTTTCACCTCCAGAACAAACTCTCCATGCTTCATGTAAAGGGAAACGTCATAATCTGCTGACATCTCCTGAAAGAAGAGATGAAGTCTCTCATCCCTTAAATTGACCATTGGAATGACGTGATATCTGACAAAATCCTTTCCATATTCCCTGTGATACACCTGGAAGAATTCTGATATGCGAGTTTCATCTATCAATCTCAATCAACCCCTCCCTTCCAGCAGTTATTCTGACACGATCTCCATTCTTCACCATGTCCAAAACATTGATCTCGGGTCTGTCAACAAGTGGTATTTCAGAGATTATTGCTCCAACAGCAACAATCGCCTCGCTTTCGAGCATCACAATCCCTGCAGGAGCCGTACCCTTCTTCCTCATCTGCAGCAACACGTAAGTTCCCACCGTTGATCCTCTGCTCTCAGGAAAGATGAATATTTTGCCAGAAATGTTCTCTCCAAATACATCACTGTTCCTGTCAACAATATCACCTGTTTCAGGATCCACATCACCCAGAAATGAAACCGGCTTTTCTGAAACAACAGCAACCCCCTCAGCCCGACCCCTCGATATGGTTCTTGCCCTGATCCTCATTCTGTCGCCCTCCTTATGCATTCACTCAAATCTCCAAACACAGCATTTACCCCTCTGAGCTTTGGAAGATATTCAAATGCCTTCCCGCTGTTAACCATCACGCATTCAAATCTCTCGGTTGCCGGAGATACAACCATGCATGTGTCTGCAAACATCCTCACACCAAATTTCTCAATTTCCCCAACAATGCCGGGATTTTTTCTCATCACCTCTCTGGATGTGAATACCCAAACCTCTCTTTTCACCCTCCCATACCTCTTCAGCAACGCAAGTATTTTTTCAAGCTCCTCAGCAGAGGTATGGGGGCAGCCGATGGCTATCAGATCTGGATCACATTCCGGGTCAATCTGAAACTGGTCAATTTCAATTTTTTCATCCGGCACCTCGAAATCCCCCCACTCCGGAGTCAGGTTTACGGCGTGGAACATTCCTGCCCCACCACTTGCTGCAAGAGCAGCTCCAAAGAGCTTTAGCTCATCTCTTGAAAGAGGTCTTCCAAAATCCACAAGAGGGATTTTTGATCCTGTAATTTTTCCAAGCTCGTATCCTGCAATTGACGGATTCACCTCTCTGCCAACCCTGACCCTTATTTCAGGTGCCCTGTTCTCTTTTATGTGAAGCCCGTAGCACGGGGTTTTCCCTATTATGGCCGATGCAAGTGCGGATATCCCGCTTTCTCTGTTTGTTCTCGCTCCGATTACGGAGTTAGCATAAACTACAGCCGAACTCTCGGCCCATGCAAGGTGATCTCCAAAGGAGGGAGTGTCAAGATAATACGGGGTGCATGTAAGGCTTATCTCAACTCCAAGTTTTTCAATGGCCTTTAAAATCCTGATCTGCTTTTCGTAAAATTCACAATCTATGCCCATCTCCTCCCATCTTTCAACATCCATTCCCGCAGGGTTTGTATAGCTCTTAACAGCGACTTTTGCATCCAGATTCTCAAGCCATTCAAGTCCGGCATCACCTATGTTTCTGTATGAAATTCCAGAGATCTGAGCAGATTTTATCTCAACAAGCCTTTCAGCCCCGTAAATCTCCCCGAGAGCTACAAGAATTTCCATGCACTTTTTTACAGTGTCATTATCACTCTCAAGTAGTCTTTCTTCTTCCGGTGTTAAATCCATTGAACCCGGATACTTCAGCTGGGATAAATCATTTTCCTTTAATTTCGAGTCCTGTCAAAACTGCCAGGCACAACCCGGAACAGTTTTATTTACCACGTGTAACCTTTCCATGTGAAACCTCCTGAGGACAGGGACATGGAGCTCAGAGAGCACATAGCTGAGCTGAGAGACAGAACAGTAAAAGCAGCAATCCCGTATTTCATAGTTCTGGGAATTCTCTTTTACAGATCCGATCATCTGATAACCTACATCTGGAACAATCTTTTCCAAGGCAGGGAGATGGTTGTCTACACACCTCCCGAATACATGATAGCAAGAATTCTGCTCTCAGCCTTCATTGCCTTCATAATAACCTACCCCTGGATAATATACCAGCTCTACCTATTCATGAAGCCCGGTCTTTACGAGCACGAGAGAAGATTTCTGAGGCTTGTATTCCCATTCTCATACGTGTCCTTCATCATCGGTGCCCTCCTTTCATACTTCCTCATTCTTCCAGTTCTCTACTCAACCTTCGTTGTTGAGTACTTTGGAGCCGAGCCGTATCTTTCTGTCAGAGAATCCCTTCAGAATTCTGTGAAGCTAACACTTTCAATTGGCCTTGCATTTCAGATTCCAACAGCCACCCTTGTTGCAGTCAAGCTCAGGCTTGCATCCTCAAAGTGGCTGAAGGAGAAGAGACTGATAATATACATAGCAGTTTTCATACTTGCAACAAACATAACATTCGACATAACCGGATTGAGCCAGGTGATAATTTTAACTGCAGTTGTTGTGATGTACGAGTTAAGTATTTTAATAGCCAGGGTTTTTGAAGGTGGAGAGAAATGAAGATCGTCATTGCCGGGGCAGGAGAGGTTGGCTACAGCATCGCCCAGGAGCTTGCAGACAGCTATGATGTGACGGTCATTGAGAGGGACGAGGAGAAGGCAAATGAGGTAAACAGACTGAACGTGGAGGTTGTTAAGGGAAATGCAGCAAGTGTAAAAACCCTGAAAAGGGCTGGTGTTGAGGATGCCCACCTCTTCATAGCCGTGACAGGAAATGATGAGGTAAATCTGCTTTCAGCACTTGCTGCAAAAAAGATTGGTGTGAAAACAGTTATTGTCAGGGTTGCCAATCCCGATTATGCGGACAGGCCGGTTATAAGAGATCACCCCGTTGGCTACGATGTCCTCGTCTGCCCCGAGCTCGTTCTTGCCTCTGAGTTCGCCAAGCTTGTAACCCTTCCCGGCTCAATTGAGTTTGCAGAGCTGGAGGATCTGCTTCTTGTTGAGCTCTCAGTCAGCGAGAATTCTGCTGTCGCAGGTAAAAGAATTTCCGAGATCAATTTTCCGAAAAATGTCATAGTTGCCGCAATACACAGGGGTGATGACATAATTCTTCCGGGCGGAAACGAGATTCTCAGCCCCGGAGACAAGATAGCAGTTCTTGGAAAGAGCGATGAGATTCATCTTGTGAGGGGAGCGATAGGGGAGCACATAGCCAAGAGTGTCGTGATTGTTGGAGCCGGAACAGTTGGAATCTACACCGCCAAGCTCCTTGAGAGAGCCAATCTCAACATAAAGCTAATTGAGAGAGACATGAAAATAGCGGAAGATGCTTCAAAAGAGCTCAGAAGAACGAAGATCATTGCAGGAGATGGAACGGACCTCAACCTGATGATGGAGGAGGAGGTTGAAAAGGCAGATGTGATAATCGCATGCACCGACAGCGATGAGAAAAACCTGCTCATAGGCCTTCTCGGAAAATCTCTTGGAGTGAGAAAGGCATTTGTCAGGGTTGATAAGAGAGACTATATCCCTCTTTTTGAGAAGGTGGGAATTGATGCAGTTCTCTCTCCGAGGAAATCAACCTACCTTGAGGTTATGAAGATTCTGAGGCTGATGAAGATCAAAGAGGTAGGAGAGATCAAGGAGGGAGTCGTTGTACTGGAAATTGAGTCCGAGATAGATAACAAAAGGATCTCAGAGATAAAGCTTCCCAAGAATACCATAATCGCAGCCGTGAAAAGAGATGGGGAAATAGAGGTGGCGAAGGGTGATACGATTATAAGAAAATCCGACATGCTCTATGTTCTCACAAAATGGGAGAATGTTGAAGAGGTTCAGAAAAGGCTGAGAAAATGAACACAAGACTTGTTGTGAACTATCTGTCCCAGATAATCCTCTACTTCTCCCTTGTCTTCACACTTCCACTTGCAACAGCATTTTACTATCGTGAGAATATAATGCCATTTCTGGTTCCAATGATACTTTCCGCCACGGCAGGAAGCATTGTCTACTTTCTCGTCAAGCCCCACACCCATACCGCCAAGTACAAGGAGGGATATGCGATAGTTGGCATAGGCTGGCTTCTCATCGCTGCAATAGGGTCGGTACCCTACACCTACTACTCGATAGACCCTGTTGATGCGTTTTTCGAGAGCATGTCAGGATTCACAACAACAGGTGCCACGATCATTGATCAGGTTGAATCACTCCCAAGATCCCTTCTGCTCTGGAGGAGCTTCACCCAGTGGCTTGGGGGAATGGGGATAGTTGTCCTCTTTGTTGCGGTCTTCCCTGCCCTCTCGAAAAAAGGTGAGACGTTGCTACAAGCAGAGGTGCCCGGGCTGAAGATAGAGAAAATAAAGCCAAGACTGAGGGATACTGCCCTTCACCTTTACGCAACCTACATGACCCTGACACTTCTTGAAATTGCATTTCTTGCAGTTCTCGGACTCTCAATTTACGATGCATTAACCCACACTTTCACAACTCTCTCCACCGGAGGATTCTCAACCCACACCCAGAGCATAGCCTACTTCAACAGCCCTGCAGTTGAATTCGTCATTTTCATTTTCATGATTCTCGGAGGCTCAAACTTTGCACTTCTCTACCTGCTGATGAAAGGAAACAGAAAGATAATCCGGGACACAGAGTTCAGATTTTACATTTCACTTTTGCTTCTTGCAGGGATAATTCTGTCAGCACTCAACATGGAAAGGTACGGCATTTTTGATTCAATCCGGTACTCATTTTTCCAGACAGCAAGCATAATGACCACAACAGGCTACACAACGGCAGATTTTGACACCTGGAGCGACTCTGCAAGACTGCTTATACTGATGCTCATGTTTATCGGAGGTTCAACAGGTTCAACGGGAGGTGGGATAAAGGTTGCAAGAATATACCTGCTCACAATCTACTCCCTTTCCCAGATTTTAAAGAGTGCAGAGCCGAGGACTGTCAGGATGATCAGGCTCAACAATGAGGTTGTTGAGAAGGACATACTTCACAACATCACAGCTTTCTTTGCCCTTTACATTCTCGTTTTTGTTTTTTCAACCTTTGCCATATCTCTGACCGGTCTTGACATGATTTCATCCATCGCAGCCGTTTCTGCATCAATAAACAATGTCGGACCGGGACTTGGAGCTGTCGGAGCCTCCGAAAGCTACTCCTCACTGAGCAATGCTGCAAAGATCATACTCTCCTTTGACATGTGGGTTGGCAGGCTTGAACTCTTTACGGTGCTGTCCCTCTTCATACCATCATTCTGGCGTGAAAGGTGGTGATATAAAAAAAAGCTATTATTAATTATTAAAGAATTTATAAGAGCTGGCTGAAAAGCTTTTATGTCGAGCTGAGAACTTGAGAAACCTTTAAATAGTGAAAAGACTATTTTTAATCGGATTAACAAGTAAACCTGCCCCGTGACGGGGTGATAATGCATGATATGTGGCTGCGGAGAAAGGATTGTGGTGTCAGGGGACTTGTGCTTCTGTCACAACTGTGGATGGCTCATTCATCCAGACAGGAAAATCTATCCGAGGGACTGAGATTTAACTTATCACAATTTTGTGAACACCCGGTATTTTCAGAAACTCGTCCACAAGCCTTCCCGGAATTTTTGTCTCGGTGACAACTGTCAGCTTGCTCTCAACGCTCAGCTCGGGATCCTCTGCCAGGAGATATCTGATTGATATTCCCTCCTTTGCAAGGATTCCTGTTATCCCTGCAACTATTCCCGGCCTCTGACTCTCAGCGTAAACCTCAAGAACTCCGAATCCCAGAATTCTGGCAACCTCTGATATGTTTGCAACAGGTTTAAGAGAAGAAAAGACTTTTTTGAGCTCATCATCACTTTCTATGTTCTGTATTGCTGTGACAACAACCTTTCTGTCAACACCAACAGCTTCGGCAATCTTTGTTGGAACGAGCTCTATGCTGTCACAGTATGGCTTTCCATCCCTTATGGAAATTCCAAGCCTGAGAAATTCCTTTGCAACCGCAATCTGGGAGGGGTACTTCTCAAATTTCTCGCGGATTTTTCCCCACATGCTCACACCAGATATTCCTCTATTTCATAAATCTTCTTTCCGCAGTACATGCACACGGCAAAAACAAGATTCTCTGACTTCTCAATTCTGAATGCCGATGTGACCGGCTCTTTTCCATCATTGGAAATGCAGTTTCCATTGGGGCATCTCAGCAATCCCTCAACCCTTTCCGGAATTCTCACCCTGAATTTTCTCCTGATCTCAAAATTCTCTATTATGTTTATTGTTGCATCCGGAGCTATGAGGGATATTCTGTTCAGTTCTTCCTCACTTATGAACTTGCCCTCAACCTTGACTATGTCCTTCCTCTTCATCTTCTTGCTCTCAACATTCATTGCCATGCTCACCCTTTCCCTGCTTCCCCTCCTTATGCCAAGAATTCTCAGCACCTCAAGTGCCTTTCCCGATGGTATGTGATCTATCACCGTTCCATCCTTAATTTTGCTTATTGTCAGAACGTTCACAGCATCACCTCCGTCAGAATTGCCATCCTGACAGGCACACCGTAGAATGCCTGCCTGAAGTAAATGGCGTTGGGAAGAGAGTCAACATCATAGGAGATCTCATCAACTCTGGGAAGAGGGTGCATTATCACAGCACTGCTGTTTTTCAGCATCTCTGCGGTTATCCTGTAGCTTCCCGCGACCTTTCTGTATTCCTCCTCATCCGGAAACCTCTCCTTCTGAATTCTCGTAACATATATCACATCTGCATTCTCAACAGCATACTCCAAATCACACTCTGCAAAACTCCCGTTCTCCTTCAGCTCATCCGGAAGTTTAAGCGCTTCAGGTGAAACAAGAAGCATTTCTGCTCCGAAATGAGCAAGAGCCTTTATGAGAGAGTGAACCGTTCTCGAATATTTGAGATCTCCCACTAGTGCTATTCTGAGATTTTTCAGTCCAACCTCCTTTTTTATTGTGTAGAGGTCAAGCAGGGTCTGGGTTGGATGCTGTCCCGCCCCATCACCGGCATTTATAACCGGCACCTCCGAGACAACCGAAGCGAACCTTGCAGAACCTTCCCTGTAGTGTCTTATAACAATGCAGTCCGCATAGCCTGAGACCACCCTGACAGTGTCCGCAAGACTCTCACCCTTGGCGATGCTTGAAGCTTCAACACTGCCAAGATTTATCACCTCTCCCCCAAGCCTCTTCATCGCAGACTCAAAGCTCATCCTCGTTCTGGTTGATGGCTCGAAGAAGAGATTTGCAAGGATTTTGCCCTCAAGAATTCCTGAGCTTTTTTCACCCCGCGCAATTTCAACAAAGGAATCAGCCTTTGAGAGAATGTGCTCGATATCATCCCTCTCAAGATCATCAATTGAAATGAGATGTCTGAATCTGGACATCAATATGGTATTGTGGAGTTAATATTTAAGCTCTTTGCAGCCTCTTTAAAAGCTCAATAACACCATCCACTGTGTAATTATCAGGAACAAGGGGTTCAATTCCATACTTCCTGAGTTTTCTTGCGGTTGGGGGGCCTATTGCAATCACAAGAACGTCTTCAAGCTCAGTCATTGATTTCATGCCGCTGAAGGTATCATTCAGGTTCGCCATGAAACCCTCAACAATCATGGACGATGTGAAGATGAGGGCATCAAACCTCCCGTCAAACACCTCCCTCACAATCTCTCTCTGCTCCTCCCCTCTCAGAACTTCTATCCTGTAGAGTACATACTCCCTCAGATCACAGAATTCAGAGAGTCTGTAAAGGACGGGATCTCCCCTATCGCTTCTAAGCAGATTGACTCTTTTTCCCTTCAGTTCCTCCCTGAATTCAAAATAGAGTGTCTCCGAGTCAAACTTTGACGGTATTCTGACATCATATCCATACTCCCGTATAATCCGGGCCGTTTTTGGACCTATTGCAATCACATTTCCTCTCAGAAGTCCTCTTTCAGTGGAAATTCTGGCGGATGTCTGGCTTGTGACAACTGTGAAGTCCGCATTCCTCACCTGAACCTCCATGACAGATGTTCTGATCATTGGAACATTAACCGCCTCAAAACCGTGCTTTCTCATCTTTTCAACAGTTTCCAAAGCGTGCTCTTCCGGTCTGAAAGATGCGATTCTCATCTGTTCACCAGTTCCAAGATGAACTGAGCGATCCTGTCAATCTCATCCCTTCTGAACCACGTGTAACCTTCAATCCTCTCATCACACACAACAGCCAAAATCTTTCCGTGAGTGAAGTGCTTGAGTTTATCAGGATCGTTAAGAACAACAATTCTGTCCTTACCTGCTCTGCTGAATCCCTCCGTCAGGACAAGATCGTAATCGCCATCAAGATACCTCTCAAATATAAAGTCGAGGGTATCACTTTCAGCTCGCCTTATGAAGGCCATTTTAACCGGGGAGGAAATTACAACATCTGCACCACTGTTGTAAAGCTTCCACGAGTCTTTTCCTTCCTTGTCAATCTCGAAATCACCATGGGCGTGATGCTTTATAACGGCAACCTTTATACCCCTCTCAACAAGTTTCGGAATGATTCTGGTGAGAATCGTTGTTTTCCCGCTGTCAGACGTTCCCACAAAGCTTATTATCCTGGTCATAGGAATCTCACGGTTTCAAGATTCAGGGGAGCTCTTGTCTCCACCCTGTATGTCTTGTAGATGGATGATGCAAGGTCGATGCACTTGTTCTCATCCCCATGGATTGTCATTATTTTCTCAGGCTTCTGCTTCAACGCCCTCACATAATTCATTAGCTGTCTCCTGTCTGAGTGCCCCGAAAACCCATCCACAGTTTCAACCTCCATGTTAACCTCAATAACATCCCTCTTTCCTCCTGCAGATGGCATCGGTACCTCCTTCCACCCCTTCTGAATCCTCCTTCCCAGAGTGCCCTCAGCCTGATATCCAACAAACACTATGGTGTTTTTCTCATCCCACGCAAAGGCCTTGAAGTACTCCATCACAGGCCCGCCATTGAGCATTCCTGAAGTTGCAAGAATGACGGCTGGAGAGCTGTCCTCAATCACCTCCTCTCTCTTGGTTGGTGAATCAACTCTTATGAAGCTGTCACTTATGAAAGGATTTATGCCCTGATGGAAGATCAGATCCCTCAGATGGGAGTTCAGGTATTCCGGATAGGCTGTGTGAATTGCGGTGGCCTCGTATATCATTCCGTCCAAGTAAACCGGAATTTCCTCGATCTCTCTGTTTCTTATTGCCTCCTCAAGAGCTATCATAACCTCCTGACTCCTTCCAACAGCGAATGTTGGGATCAGAACCTTTCCACCTCTCTCAACAGTCCTCTTTATTACTTCAAGCAGTTTCTCCTCAGCCTCCTTTCTTGAAGGCTGGAAATCCTCAGATCCTCCGTAGGTTGCCTCCATTATGAGACCTTCAAGCCTCGGGAAGTTTGTCTGGGCCCTGTCAAAGAGTCTTGTTTTCTCGAACTTGAAGTCTCCCGTGAATGCTATGTTATAAAGACCTTCCCCAATGTGGAAGTGAGCTATTGCAGAGCCGAGAATGTGGCCCGCATTGTAAAATGTGAGCCTGACATCTGGCGAGATATCCGTCACCACCCCATAATCGAGGGTTATCGTGTGTTTCAGTGCCTCTCTGATGTGAGTGGACTCGTATGGAATTGGATTTCCCTCTCTTCCAGCAACCTCAATAAAATCTATCTGCAGGAGAACCATGAGATCACGGGTTGGGGGTGTGAGATAAACTGGCCCTCTGTAGCCGTATTTGAAAAGTACGGGCAGCAATCCACAGTGATCAAGATGAGCATGAGTTATGACAACAGCATCAATGCTATCCAGGGGCTGAAGTTCCGGAACATAGAGATAAGGTGACTGCTGGATGTTTCCAGCATTGACACCGCAATCAATCAGGATTCTGCTTTCCGGAGTCTGAAGCAGGTAGCAACTCCTGCCAACCTCTCTTGAACCTCCGAGAAACGTTACCCTCACCCACTTATCCTCATAAATCGCACCCCTGTGTATTTTTTCTCCAATTCTCTTCAGGATTTCCTTTCTCTCATCCTTGAATCCAATCAGAAAGCTTCTGACATTCTCTATTGTCTTGGATTTGATCGGTGCAGTTCTCACAGGCCTTGGGCTCCATCCAACAGCCTTCATTATTTCTCTGAGTGTGACCCCGTTCTTCCCTATGACTATTCCGGGCTTCTCAGCTTCAATTATGACCTCACCGTTCTCCTCATCAAAGAAAAAGCCTGTTATCTGAGCTTCCTCAGGAACAATCTGCTTTATTATTTCCTTTGCCTCTTCAGGTGGCTTCAGACTTTTGGGATCTGGCCTGATTATTATTCGCTTTCTCAGATCCTTTGCCAGCTTTTTTATAATATCTCCGCTATCTGCAAACTCCTGGGGATTTTCAACGTAGATGACGAGCAGCGGCCCCTCAAATTCTATGTTTTTTATTCTGACGTTCCTGGGGATTAGATCCAAAATCTTCTCCTTTAACTGCTTTATGTACTCCTTGCTTGACATAACCTCCAACCTTCAAAAAAGGGTTATTTTCTGAGCTTTGATACTATCTCTCCTATCACATCCTCCGGTATCTCAAAATATCCATCCCGGGTTATCTTCACAGCATCTATCCCGTCGCCGCTTGCGGAGTCCCTTCTTGTCGCGGAGTAAACTGCCCTCACCGCAAGCTCGACGCCCTCATCTGACGTCAAATCAGGGCTGTAAGCATCCTCAAGAACTCCATAGGCCATCGGAGACCCTGATCCTGTTGCCACAATGTCTGACTCCTGAATTGCCCCTCCAATCGGGTCTATGGAGTAAATGCTGCCTCCATCTTCATCCACTCCACCCACAAGAAGCTGAACCAAGTAGGGGAAGTATCTGGTTGAGTTGAGAAGATTTGATATTATGGTTGCCACTGCCTTCACATTTGGCTTCTTTTCCTTCTGAACCTCGTACAGATTCATCTCAACCCTGATCAGTCTTACAAGGAACTGTGCATCCCCAACACTTCCAGCAGTGGTCATTGCAATTCTGTCAGATATCCTGTAGATCTTCTTTGCCTTTCTGCTGGCTATAAAGTGACCCATCGTCGCTCTCTTTTCTGTGGCCATCACCACTCCATCCTTACATACCACTCCAACTGTTGTTGTTCCCTTATACACCTTGTCCTGCAATATTTCTGGCATCATAACATCTCCTTCTTTTTCCTGATTTTTTGTAGAAGAGCCCTATGGCTGTACCTCTTTTAATTATAAAATGTTTTTAAGCCTTTCGTTCAAGGGAGATGTGAAGCAAAACTGTGAAAATGAATCAGTTTCACATTGCATCCTCATCCCTCAAAAGGATAACATCGACCACATTCGGGTTTATCTCCTTAGCCTTCTTTAATATCCTATTCCTGAATTTTACAGGATCCACCCCTTTCAAAATTTTTCCTCTCAACTCAGGAAACGCCCATTTTATAAGCAAAGATGGAAGACCTGCTATGATTATCTCCCCCTCAATTCTCTCAATGGCTTTATCAAAGTGAACACCCATAACAATTGGCTCAAAATCAGGGAGATTTTCCTTTGCCCATTTCCAGCCCTTTCTTCCTGTTGTTAGGGTAACCTTATCAAGGAGAGATGCGATTCTTATCTTTGCCTCAACAAGCTCATCACACCAGGGCTCAACAAAGCCAGTTGTGCCCAGAATCGATATTCCCCTATAGATGCCAAACCTTCTGTTTCCGGTTTTTTCCCAGATCCTTTCCCCATCCGGAACGGACAGCATTGCAGATCCATCATACCTGTATTCTTCTGCTGCTTTTTTTATGTTTACAAGTATCTGTCTCATTGCTGAATTGCTTATAGATGGCTTTCCGTTTAGCCTTCCAATACCCTCTCCAAAATCAAGATTTTTGCTAATCTCAGCTCTGATCTCAACTCCATTTGTAACATCAAATGAGTGATCTCCTGAAAACTTTTTTGCGACAGCAACGCCATTTTTCGCAATAACTTTTACCTCAACCTCAATATCAGATGGTGTCCAAACCTTAACACCATCTGTCTCTTCAAAAAGAGATGTTATTGCACCTACAGCAGAGGCTGAAGCTGTGGTTCCAGTTGTTATTCCTCTTTTCAACCACCTTGAGTGGGTCAATATATACAGTCCAGATTCTATTCTCTTCTTGACTTCCTTCGATCCTAACTTCTCAATTTCCCTTCTAATCCACTCCTCTGGGTATCTGTAATGCTCAATCGGATCTCTCATAGGCGAGATTTACAAGGGCATTTAAAATTGCAACAGCAAGAGTTGAACCTCCTCTCGTGCCTCTTGTCGTTATTGATGGTACATCAAGCTCCCTTAACATCTCTTTTGACTCTGCAGCATTAACAAACCCCACTGGGGTTCCTATAACAAGCTTAGGTCTTACCCCCTCATTTATCAGATTGCAAACTGCAATCAAGGCTGAAGGAGCGTTTCCAATTACAACAATTGCGCCATCCATTTGGTCTTTTAGTCTATAAATTCCACTCATAGCCCTCGTGAGCCTCTCATCGTCTCCATGTTCGACTGCGACAAAAACTGCCCCGCCAAAATTCCTCTTATTTATTCCCGCAGACACCATCTTAACATCACAGATCAGATTTGAATCATCAAGAATTGCTTTTATTCCTTCATCTATCGCATTACCTTTAAAAACGATCAAATCCTTTATTCCAAAATCTCCTGTTGCTATAACACACCTCTGGATAACCTTTTCCTCAGGAGTGTTTCCCGGAACAATTTTGCTAACTACTTCATAGCTTCTTTTCACAATTTCATTAGCATCGAAGGTCAAATCGCCCATATCCTGCATCATCCTACCTCCAAATCATACTTTTTTGAATAACCTCTTGGTGTTATCATCACATTACCATCAACAATCGTCTCGTTGGCTGGGATAATCAGAAGGGTATGCATGTCCGCATATCCCAAAACCTCATCGACTTTCACAACCTTTATCTCCTCACCATCCCTACAAACGTTTTTGGCAATTCCAATGTAGCAATTTCCTCTGTACTCTTTGATTATCTTTAGTGCTTTTTCAAGATTGGGTTTTCTCTTCCGGCTTGATGGATTGTATATGGCTATCACAAAATCACCTTCAAGTGCCTTTCTCAACCTTCTTTCAATAACTTCCCATGGCGTGAGAATGTCACTGAGGCTTATAACAGCATGATCTCCAGCTATTGCAGACCCAAACAAAGGTGATGCGGAATTGAGGGCTGAAACACCCGGAATGATCTCCCAGTCCACCTCAATTTTACTTCTGTATATCATTTCAGCAACTAAGGGAGCAAGACCGTATATGCTTGGATCCCCACCACTCACGAGGCAGACCTGATTTCCATTTTGAGCCAGTTCGATTGCGATCTTTACTCTTTCCACTTCTCTACCCATTCCACTCTCTATTATCTGTCCTTTTACAACTTCCTTGATTAAATCGAGGTACCTCTTGTGACCTGTCACATAATCTGCCATCTCAAGAACGTTCTTCGCCTTTACTGTTAAAAGCTCCTTGCATCCCGGTCCTATTCCTACCACATAGAGTTTACCTTGCGATAGCAACTGTAACGCCTCCATAAACTTTCTTTCTCAAAACAAGCTCCTTTTTTCTGGAAAAATAGAGAGCACAAGCTTCACTAACACTTTTCAATCCTATGATCTGAGCCTTTGAAGGGGATTCTACTTCAATTTTGTTTATCTCATTTTCATCTAAAAACATCAGCGGTTTTTTGAAGTAGTCCACAGCTTTTACAAGCTCTTCACTTTCTTTTTTTCCTTTCCATGTAGATATGACTCTTATTTCATCTCTGGAAGCTCTAACTTCTTTCAAAGCCTGTTCAATTGCATTGATGATCTCCTTTGCCTCAACATCTTTTTTAAAGCCAATCCCAACACTCAATCCGTCCTCAAACTCCATTGCAGTTGTTATCACAGCTTTCATTCCAAGCCCTTCAAGCTTCAATGCTATCTCATTCCCGCCATGATGTCCGCCGATGATTGGGATAGCGTACTTCATTTCCTTGTCAACAATCACTACGGCAGGATCAGTCCATTTGTTTTTTAAAATAGAGCATATGCCTCTAACAACTATTCCTGATGCCATTAAAGCAACAATGCTATCATAATCTTCTATGTCCTTCCACACATCTTTTCTATAGATGACTACCTCTCCCTCCAAGAAATTTGATATTTTCTCCAATTTTTCAACGTCTTTCTCAAATCCAACTACTGCGATGCGTATAATACCGACCTCCTTGCAGATTTTACCGCTTTTCCAATTATTATTGTGGCTGTTCTTCTGATGTTTTCTTTTTCAACCTTCTCAGCTATATTAGCGAGTGTCCCTTCGATCACAATCTCATCTTTCCTGCTTGCCCGATAAACAACAAAAGCAGGCTCATTAAACCCCCTCATTTTCCCAACTCTTTCTGCTATATCTCTGATCTTGTCCACACCTAGTAGTATTACGAGAGTGGAATTTGTTCTTGCAAACTCCTCAATTTCATCCCTTTCAAGGGTTTTTCCTGCCGGTCTTGTTATCACAACACTCGGAACATCAGGTGATGTTAGTTCACTTTTTAAGGCTGATGCAGAGGCAAAAACGCTGCTGACACCCGGAATTACCTCAACCTCAATACCCCTTTTTTTAAGTTCATTTATCTGCTCGTTTATAGCTCCATATATGCTGGGATCGCCACTCTGGAGTCTAACAACAGTTTTTCCACTTTTAACAGCCTTTTCAATTACATCTACTATCTCCTCGAGGCTTTTTCCAAAGCTGTTAAATTTCTCACCCTCAAACTCTTCAAGAAACTCCTTCTCAACAAGAGAACCGGGGTAGATTATGAGATCTGCTCTCTTCATCAGTCTGTAAGCCTTTAACGTGAGGAGCTCAGGATCTCCAGGACCAAAACCAACAAAATACACCTTCACTTCCATCCCACCACCATTGTGAAGTAGGATGCCTTTTCTCTCGGTCTTCCAACAAACTCCCCCTCCATGAACATCCTCTCAACCTGAATTGATCTGAAACCCCTGTTTCTCAGTTCCTCGGAAATTTCAAGAGGCTTTGTTGCCTTCAGAACCACTTCAAATCCCTCATCCTGGTTCAGTGCTGATCTGACTCTGAAAGAGCTGTCCACAAACATTCCAAGCCTTGAAAAAACTGCTGTAAAGCTTGGAACTCCGGGAACCATCTCAACAACCACATCTGGATTCTTTTTTCTCACAGCTCCTGCCAGATCCTGAAATGTTGAGAAAAATGCAACATCCCCGAGAACACAGAAGGCTATATCTTCGCTGATACACCTGTATGCGAGTTCCTCAGCCAGCGTCTCAACAACCCCATCGGCATTTCCCATCGGAAACTCAACAACCCTAACATTATCCCTGAATTCTTTCACAATGCTCTCTGCAAGTCTCCCAGGGACTATAACCTCATCACACATCTCTATTGCTTTCTTTGCCTTTATTGTCACGAGCTCAGGATCACCGGGACCGAGACTTACCCCCTTCAGCATTGCCAACCACCACAAAGACCGGATTTAAAGCCCTGAAAGCAATTCCTCCAGCAAGATCATAGCTTTTTGAAACATTTACAGCAACAATTTCAGTGAAAAAATCAAGTTCCCTCATTTTCTCGACAACTTTAAGCGCAACATCAATTCTGGCACAGTTTACAGCCATTCTCTTTGCTGTGCATGCTTCAAGCATCCTGTCTATTCTCGATGTGCCTCCAAAAAAGACACAATCCGGTTTGTGGGTTAGCAGAAAATCATAACCATCTCCTCCTACAACCTGAACATTTGTACCGTTGAATTTTCTGATTAATTCAGCTGCAAGTATCGCATCTCTCTCAACAGCATACACCTTTCTGACGTAGGGAGAGAAGAATTCTGCAACCCTTCCACTTCCACTTCCGATGTCTGCAAAAACCCAGTGCCTTTCCGGCTTTAGCTTGGAGAAGACAACCCCTATTATCTCGTCCTTGGTGAACTTTCCATGATTAAACTCACTTTCCATTGTGACAAGAAAATTTGATTTGGTATTAAAGTCTTGCCTTCACCTGAGACATCTTCAAAAAGGTGAGAAGGCAACCATTAAAAAACATTCCAAGAAAAATCCATCCGTGCTGTTTGTTGTGGGTGTTGGTCTGAAAAGAGAACATCTCACCGATGAGGCAAAAGAGGTGATTTCGAGAGCAAATAAGGTGTACGGCAGTTCAAAAGCCCTTGAAATAGCAGAGGAATGGATAAAAGGAGAAAAAGTCCGGATGACAGAATTTGATGAGAAAACATACAGGGACATAGAGAAGGAAGCAGAAGAGAAGGATGTGGCTGTGCTTTCGACCGGTGATCCGATGGTTGCAGGGCTTGGCAGATTCTTTAAAAGAGCAAGGGTGATTCCGGGAATATCAAGTGTTCAGGTTGCTCTTGGGAGAATAAACGCTGATCTGTGTGAGGTGTCTGTTTTAAACGCACACAGCAGAGAGCCTGAGTTCTCTGAGGTTAAAAATCTGCTTGTTCTTGCAAAAAAAGGTGTAAGGCTGAATTTTCCTGGTAGAAAAATGATCGTTCTGGAGAATCTGGAAAGCAGGGATGAGAAGATTTATGAGGTGCATGATTTTTTTGAAACAGAGAGCGATTACACCATAGTGTTTGTTGAGGTGAAAAAATGAAAAGGGGTCTCGTGATAGTGGGGCACGGAAGTCCACTGCCTCACTACGCAAGGGTCATGAAAACTCACAGAGAGAGAATAAACGGTTTTGGTGTTTTCGATGAGGTTGAGATTGCCTACGCCACCGGAGACAGGGAGCCAACACCACTGCAGACGGTGAAGAGAATGAGCTCGGATGTGATATACTTGGTTCCCCTTTTTCTCTCAAACGGGCTCCACGTTACAAAAGATCTGCCAGCGTTCTTCGGCCTCGAGGAGGGAGAGGGTATTAAAACGGCAGAAATTGATGGAAAGAGAATAGTTATATGTGAACCCATAGGAGAAGATGTTTTTGTAACCTACGCAATTCTGAACTCTGTTTTCAGGGTTTCAGAGATGCAACATCACCAATAATGAAAAGAGTTGGCCCTGAGAAATCCCCAATCCTTTCATGGATGTCTTTTAAGGTGCCACTGACAATCCTCTGATTTTCCAGGGTTCCATTTTCTATGGCCACAGCAGGCTTGTCTGGACTGACTCCCATTTCAATGAGCCTCTCTGCCACACTCTCAACTGTCTCCCTTGCCATCATCACGACAAACGTACCGTTCAGGATTGAATTAATGTTCAGATCCTCTGTGCCCGATAGAAGTGTGAGGGATGCTATTCCCTTTTTTGTGAGAGGTATGCCGGCGTAACTTGACACGCCATTGAAGGAGCTGACTCCCGGAATGACCTCGTAAGGAATCCCGTTCTCCTTCAGAAACCTGATCTCATCTGCAAGTCTCCCGAAAATTCCGGGGTCTCCGCCCTTGAGCCTTGCAACATTTTTCCCCTGAAGAGAGAACTTCAGCATCAGGCTGTTTATTTCCTTCTGCCTCTCTCCACCATCTCCATCACCTCTTCTCTTCCCGACAAAAATTATTTCCTTCCCTTCAGTGTTGATCATCTCAAACAGCCTTCTGTCAACAAGGGCATCATGCATTATGATCTCGGATTTTTCAATGGCCTTCAGTCCTTTCAGCGTGATGAGCTCCGGATCTCCCGGACCCGCCCCTATTATGAACACCTTCCCTTTCATACTCATCAACCTCCCTCTCATAAAGTCTCAGCCTCACAGGATAGGTTGCTGCTTCCCTCCTGACAACATCCATCATACTTCTTGAGCACACAAGCATTACCCTCGCTCCCCCTATGGCTCTGAGAAAAGCCCTCTCCATTCCCGCTGTATTTATATCAGGTTCAATTCCCTCCTTCTCAAGTCTTTCCTTTGCACTCCTTCCCATCACCGCAACAAAATCGAAGTCACCATCAGGCAGGCAAGAGTCGTGGGGAACGAGCACAACCTCTCCCTCTGACATCCAGGTTCTTATGCCACATCTTTCAGCAAGGGAGTAATCTATCCACGCGTCATTGTAAATTATCATTCCCCCATCAAGAATCAGAAATCTGTCTCCAACTGCCTTCGCAAAGTCAAGGTCATGGGTTGAGATGATCATTCCTTTACCTTCTTCCCTCAGCTCTCTCACTATGAATGCGATCTCCTTCATGCCCACTCCATCAACCCCTGCTGTCGGCTCATCCATCACAACATATTCCGGCTCCATTGCAAGAACCCCTGCAATTGCAACCCTCTTTTTCTCCCCTCCACTTAAAGAGTTGCACAGCCTGTTCTCATATCCCTCCAACCCGAGATTTCTTAAAATCTCCCTTATTTTTTCATCATCTCTTGTTCCGGTGTTCTCAGGACCGAAAACCACATCCTGCCAGACTGTTGGAGCAACAATCTGGTCATCCGGATTCTGAAAAACAAATCCCACAAGGCGTCTGAGCTTTGTCAGAGATTTTCTGTCATACCTGACGGGATTGCCATTCACAATAACCTCCCCTTTCTCTGGTCTCAAAAGACCGTTCAGATGCATTAAGAGGGTCGACTTCCCGGCACCATTTCTTCCAAGGAGTATCACCACCTCCTCCTTCCTGACTTCCATGCTCACACCCTTCAGAACCTCTCTGTCATTGTATGAGAACCAAACATCCCTCAGCTCTATCAAAGGATCACCCCTGATGCAGCAATTACAGTTACAACGAGGAGGACATAGCCAACACCCGAGGAGCTGCTTGAAGGCTCGGGAATTTTTCCACTGTAGCATCTTGACTCCATTGCCATGTTCAGCTTTTCAGCCCTCTCCATCGATTTCACAAACATGGAATGAGCGAGAAGAGCCGAGGTTTTCAGCATGTTCTTTTTCCCTGAAAATCCAAGTCTTGAATCTGCAGATCTCTCAAGCCTGATTAGCTCATCCAGAAATATCTGAATTGTTCTGTAAATGAGGGACATCATCTCCACCACAAACTCAGGAAGTCTGAGCTTTTTCAGTGCAAAAAGAATTTCAGGTACCGAAGTTGTTGTAATCAGATAAACCATAATGGAGAGAGATGCGTAGGTTCTGAAAAAGGTTTTGAAAGCCAGGTTCACGCCTTCTTCTGTAAAAATCCAGAACAGTTCTTCACCCGGAGTTATGAAGGCTATAACCATCAGTGCCGGGATTATGAAAAGTGCTGGTAACTTCATGAGTCTCAGATAATCCATTCCGGATGAATGGAGGGATAGAAGGGAGAACATCATGAGCGTGATGGCAAAAACGGAAACTGAATTGAAGATGTAAATGAGAATAAATGATACCATCACAAGGTAAACGTTTGCCGCTCCCGTAACAACTTTCTTAGATTTCAGCTGAATTTCCTCAATTGTTCGATGCATGTTTGTTCGCTCTGCTTTTCCCCACAAAATAACCCACTGCAAATGCTCCTATGGCAGACTGCAGACTGAAAAGAAGGCTCTCAATTTCACCGCTCGGTGGCTCCCATACCGGCGAGAACCATGGCTCATAGTCAGGGGAAATCTGCTTTATCGCCTCTTCAGCCTTCTCGTCAGCCCCAGTCCAGCTTTCAGCGTTTCCATTTGTGATTAAAAGACATGAGATCAAAAACAACACTGAAATGGCATTCTTCAAGCTCTCACCCCCGTGTCAGCCTATCCTCTGATGTCTGGACGATGTAGCTGATGAGCAGTGCCGCAAATATACCCTCTACAACCGCGACAGGAATCTGGGTCAGTGCAAATATGCCCATAAATGTGAGGGCAGATTTGATAAAACTCACTCCCGGAAAAGCAAGAGCGAGCTGAATGGATGTCACAACATACGTGAACCAGTCAGCAACAACTGCAACAACAAAAGCAAGCATCCTCATACTTACCCTGTCCTTCAATCCCCTGTAAACAATCCACCCTGCCAGAGGTCCAATGAATCCCATTGATGCTGTGTTTGCTCCAAGGGTTGTTATCCCTCCATGGGCAAGCAGAAGAGCCTGATAGAGCAGCACTATGGCTGATAGAAAGGCGGTTACGGAGGGACCAAAGAGCATTGTTGATATTCCCGTTCCGGTTGGGTGTGAGCAGCTGCCTGTTACAGGTGAGGGGATTTTCAGTGAGGAGAGAACAAAAATGAATCCACCTGCAACCGCCAAAAGAGCTCTGTTTCTTGGATTCTCATTTATAAGCTTTTTAGCCCTCACAGCACCGTATGCCATGGCAGGCAGGGATACAGCAAACCAGAAAGTCGCCCACAGAGGAGGGAGGAAGCCTTCCATTATGTGCACCAAACCACCTCACTTGACTTTTTGTCAAGTAAATTTGATATCATTTAAAAATTTTTCGATGCTCATCCACCAGATACTGTTTTAACAGTCATTCAAAAATAACAATTTTATTGAGAAGATCTCATTATTCGGGAGAAGTTTAAAATAAGTCCTTGACAGTATCCTCTATCAGAATGAGCATACCGAGAAGTGTTTACAGAAAAAGGATCAGGAGAGCCCAGGAATTGATGAGAGAGAATGAAGTCGATGCGATGCTCATTCTCTCACTTGAAAATTACAGATACTTCACGGGAGATGTTAGGAAGCAGCCAAGAATGCTCATTCCATCCGAAAATGAGCCAACACCCATCGTATTTGAGAGTGAAAGGGAGGAGGTCGAAAGGAGGACAGGGTTGCAGGCAAAAACATACAGATCCCTCCCAGAAATGCTCTCAGCCGTAATCAGTTTTCTTAACTCTCTGGAGAAGGATACGCCCGTTGTTGCGGTTGAAATGGAGTTCTCGACTCCGGCATTCTTAATTGAAAGATTCAGAATGGCAAATCCGCACGTGGAGGTTGTGGATGCAAAGCAAATTGTATCTCCTCTCAGAAAGATCAAGGACAGATATGAGATTGAATTGATGAAAAAAGCAGGAAAGCTGGCGGATATTGCCATGGAGAGAGCTGCAGATCTTTTAAAGCCCGGTATCAGTGAAAGGGATGTTGCACTTGAGGTGGAGTATTATGTGAGAAAAAAAGGAGCTGAGAGGCTTTCATTTCCGATGTTCGTCAATTCCGGTGAGAGAAGTCTGTGGCTTCACGGAATGGCAACAGATAAAATAATCGAAAAGGGAGATGTGGTTCTGATTGACATTGGCCCGGTTTACCAGGGTTACTGTGCGGATATAACAAGGACATTTGTCGTCGGAAGTGCAGGCAGTGAACAGAAAAGAGCTCATGAAGCTTATCTGAGAATGCAGGAGAGGGTAATTGAGAGAATAGAGGAGAAAAAGAACGAGATTACAGTTCTGGAACTTGAAAGAGAGAACAGCGAATTCATGAAAGCCATGGGATACAATGGGCTATACGTCAGGGGTTTTGTCCATGGAATAGGGCTTGGTTTTGAGGAGACTCCATTCCCAACCATATTCCCTGAAGATCTAAGAGAGACAATTTCAAAAGGGATGACTCTCTCAGTGGGACATTCTGTTCTCTCAATAAAGGGAGCTGGGGGGTTCAGGATCGAGGACACGATACATGTCGGTGATAGAGTTGCACACCTCACCAATTTCGACAGAAAGCTGCTTGAGGTGGGATGATGGCTGAGGCTGAGATGGAGTTTACAGTTCCCGTGAGTGCTGATGAGGTGAAATCCAGAATAAGAGACATGGGATTTGTCGGGAGATGCTTCAAGTTTGTTGGGGACGTTTCTCGGGATGGCAGAATATGGAGAGTAAAGGCCCCCATGTCAGCAATAACCCAGACAAAAGAGCTTGAGACAAGAGTTCTCAGTCAGGATCCAATTGAGTGGGAGGCTGAGGGAAAGCATCTTCTATGGAGAGGCGTGTTCGAGGTTGAAGAAAGTGAGGAGGGGACCAAAATAAAGGTCAGACTGTCTGTCGAGGGTCTGGGAAGCATGGCACCGATAATAAACCCGATGGCAGGAATGCAGATTGAAGGCCAGCTCAGGTATTTTGCAAAAAAGCTCAGAGAGGAGCTCAGCAGGACATGATGGGTCACACAGATGGGTATCTAAAAAATAAACCGTGATGGTGCCGGAAGTGAGATGTGTTTGCGGAACCGAGGGGTTGAAGGTTAACAGGATAACGGCAGGAAATCATCTAAATCCAGAATACTGGCACATGCTCAGCGATGACATGCATTTCTGCCCCAATTCGGAGTGTAGTGTTGTTTATTTCGATGATAAAACCGTATTTACATTAAAAGAGATAAAAACAAAGGTCTTCTTCAAGGAAAAAGGATCACCAAAGCCATTGTGTTACTGCAAGCAGGTTACCGAGGAGGATGTTATTGAAGCCATAAGGAAAGGGGCAAAAAGTGTTAAAGAGGTTGAGGAGATAACTGGGATAGGAAACGGAGGTCATTGCATGATTACAAACCCATCTGGTAGGTGTTGCAGGCAATTTTATGTCGGATTTGTTGAAAAAATGCTTGAAAAAGTAGTTTCAAACAAAAATAACACTGAAAAACAGAATGAAATTTCTGAAGAACTCCCTGAGTGCTGCAGAATTGATCAGGAATGAGCTGTTAAAGCTTTTGAGCAGTAAGCATCGTGAATTTTTAGCCAGCTCAATTTCTGTAATCCAAGATGCTTTTCCAGAACTTACAACCACCATCCCAAGATTTACCAAGCTCACACTGCCTTGCTTTAATATTAACTGGATCTTTTTCATCAGGTTTTGAATGAATGCAGCTTACACAGCCTTTACTTCTTTTAGAAAGCACTTTCAAAGCCTTTTCAATGTTTCTCTGTAAAAGAATTGTTGCCTGAGACACCATGGAGTCTCCATAAACCTCCGGATTTTGAAGGACTTTTTCAGCATTCATCCTGTACTGTTTTTCAAGACCTTCAAGATCCATTATATCACCCTATATATTCTTCTTTTCACGTATACAATACGAATAAATGGTATAAAACACTTTCTAATCAGGGAAATTGATTTATTGGCACTTCCATGGGGTATAATGGGTGGGATAATATGAAAAAAAGAAAAGTGACAATCACAGTGGATGAGGAAATTATCAGATGGATCGAAAAGGAGATTGCAAGGAAGAGATTTGCCAGCATAAGCCATGCTGTTGAGTATGCAGTAACAAGACTTATGGAAAAAGAAAACACAGAAAGATGAGTGTTTAATTTTCCGGTAAATTACTTTCTCTCTGTAATTATTCAGGGTTCGAACACTCTGATGTCTGTTAGATTTTCCACCTTCTCAGCTTTTTTCAAGATTTCATTGTCAAAAGTTGCAAAGCCGTCAATACTGTACCCATTCAGTTTAAGACACCAGGCGATACTCAAATGGAGCAAATCAAGGGTTCTTAATTTCAATTTATGTGAGAGCGTAAACGCCAGCTTTATTTCAGCTGGCACTTTTCCGAAAATGGTAAGCTCTTTTTCAAAGGGATGAATCAAATTCAGATTATACTTTCTCATGCTCAGTCTTGCTATTACTGCAGGTAAGTCTCTTTCATCGATTCTCACATCAAATTTAGATATCAATCTGTTATAGTTTCTGGAAACTACTGAAAATATCTCAACCAAAACGAGAGGAGAAATTATTTTTTCCCTTTCCCTTGAGAGAAATCTATCTGCAGCCTGATTTTTGCTGTCACCTTTATCAATAGCTGCCACTATCACACTGGTATCGATATAAACTACCACCTGTCCCTCACCTCTTCCAAGGATTCCCTCAGGATTCCATCAAAATTGAGTTCGGAATCCATTATTCTATCGACAATCTCATCAATCTTCCTGAGGTGCTCGATTTCAGATTCAACTTCTTTCATACCACTTTCAATTATCTTTCTCAGAGCATCGCTTCTGTTTTTGAAGATTCCAGCCTTTACAAGAAGATCTATGTCTCTCAGTTTTCTTTCGTCAAGCCTTACAGGCACAACCTTCATGTTTAATACGTATACGTAATTGTATTAAAAAATTTTCAGTTCTGGGAATTTTAGAATCACACATTCAAACAGAGATCAATGATTAAATATCAAATGGAGAAAAATCTCATCATGTATGCATTTGTCATCTCAGGAATTCACAGCGGAACTGGCAAGACAAGCATATCTCTCGCTATTACCGCAGCATTAATGAAAAGAAATCTCAAGGTTCAGCCCTTTAAAGTTGGACCTGACTTCATAGATCCATCCCATTACTCATTCTGTGAATGGGCTGTCAATCTCGATGCTTTCATGATGGGTGAGAAGGGTGTGAGAAGATCCTTTTCAAAGTGGATGAAAGGGAAAGATGCCGGAATAATCGAAGGAGTTATGGGGCTTTTTGATGGATATAGGCTTTCCACATTCTCATCCACAGCCCACATTGCAAGAATTCTAAACCTGCCCGTCATTCTTGTTATGAACGTTAGAGCAATGTCTCTTTCAGCCCTTGCAGTGTTTGAAGGTTTCAGAAGCTTTGACAGAAACATCAGGGTTGCCGGTGTGATATTCAACAACGCAACTGAGTTTCATTTAAGGCTGAAGAGAGTTTTTGAAGAGAGAGGGTACAGGGTTTTTGGAGCTGTACCAAAATCAGCAGTTCTTGAGACAGAGAGCAGACATCTTGGACTTCATCTCGGACTTGAGGTGGAGAGAGACGTCGGTGCCCTTGCAGAGCTTGCAGAGGAGTACATAGATCTCGATGGGATTCTGGAAATAAGTGAGATTCAGAATGAATTTCAGGAGATAGATGAGGAATTTGAGGATAATGGAGGTTTTAAAATAGGAATTCCGTTTGATCAGGCATTTTCATTTTACTACAGGGACAACCTTGAGATTCTGAAGAGGTTTGGAAAGCTTGAGTTCTTCTCTCCATTAAGGGGAGAGAGGGCTGAGTGTGATATGTACTACATAGGCGGGGGGTATCCTGAACTCTACGAGTTTCCCGAATTCCTGAGGTTCATCAAAAAGGAAGCCTTGGATGAGAAACCGGTATATGGTGAGTGCGGGGGAATGATGGTTCTCGCAAGGAAACTTGAGAATCGGGAGAGAAAAAGGAAAATGGCCGGTGTGCTTGACATTGATGTGATCTTTACGGACAGGCTTCAGGCTCTTGGGTATGTGAGGGGGGAGGTGATAGGGGAGAATCCGTTCTTCCAGAGCAGATTCAGAGGTCATGAATTCCACTACAGCTATGCAGTCCCAGACGGTGATGTCAGGTTTGCCTTTAAAACAGATGGTAAGGGGATAAGAGATGGATTCGATGGTGCCCTGGCCCACAACACTCTCGCAGGTTACACCCACATCCACTTCTATTCAGCAGATTTTTCCGCCAAACTTAGGGAAAAAGTTTAATCCTCCATGTGGAAATACATCATCTTAGGTGATGAGATGAAGGCGGTTATTGATGAGGACACATGTACAGGTTGCGGAACGTGCGAGGATATATGTCCTGAGGTTTTCAAACTGGGAGATGACGGGATTGCTCACGTAGTTGGTGACTGTGCGGAGTTCATTGACTGCTGCAAGGAGGCAGAGGAGAGCTGCCCCGTTGGAGCAATCACAATTGAGGAGTAACCATTAAATTTTTCATTTAAAACCATTCTGGTCTTGATTTCATACCTTTTTTTTGAGCAAAGTTTAAATTCTTGGAGAAACCATTCATAGCAATGTCATCCAGAGCACTGACGGCAGCTGCAGCAGCCACACTCATTCTCTTGATTTCAGCAGCACATGCTTGGAACATCGAGAAAGTAAAATACAACACATCATCAGATGAACTCACCATAGAATATTCTTTCAGTCCTTTTGAGTTTCTTTATGCATTTTTCATAGGTGGAGGAGAATACACAAAAGCAATAACCCATGAGATTGTTTTCGGCAATTATACAATTATTGAGGCCGGATACAGCAATGTTAGGATAACACTTCAGGGAAACATCACATTTTCCCATCCAGTGAACATTTACATTGAGAAAGAGAATGAAAGCTACTATCTCGTGAATGTAACAAGCTTCGTTCCAGAATGATCAGAGCCTTATTTCCCGTACTATGTATTCTGGCGGGATTTCCTTTGCAAGAACTATGTGTTCGTTGACCTTTATAAACCTCACTCCATTCTCCTTGGCCTTTTTTGCATCCACCTCGAGAATTATTGGCTCATCTGTTCTCAGTCTCGCAACCTCCTCACTCTTTTCCAGAGTTGTCGACAGATGCACGTAGGTCTGATTTACTGGCTTTATACCAAGCTCAAGGAGCCTGATTGATTCCTCCTCACTGGTGCCATAGTAAAGAACATCCTCTTTGGCTTCAGGCATGTCATTGAGCTTCACTTCCACACTGTGTCCATATCTTGCCCGTATTCTGTCATCTTTGAGCTCATATCTGCCCTTTCTGTCACTGTAAATCAAAGCCTTAACTGTCCACCTGTCTGCCCACCTGTATCTTCTTGAGACAATTCTCAAAAGCTTTTCAAAATCAACCCAGCCATTTTCGTCCATTTCAAGCCCGAATTTCTCGGGGAAGTGTCTTAAAACTCCGGAAATAAACTTGCCGAGTCTCTCAACCCTCTCCTTCTTTATGACAATCTCTCCCTCAAATCCGCATATATCGCACTCCAATCCCCTGTAAAACCCGTGTTCAGGGCAAACTCTGATGTCCTCCATACCTCACCACCCACATCAAGGCTGCAATTGCTCCTATGGCACTGCACGTTTCAAGGCTCACATTCCTGAATGTTACATCCAACGTGTACCTTGCTCGCTTTATTAAATCTTTTGGAAGTCCCTTTCTTCCGAGACCTATCAGGAAACATGCAGACCTCAAATTTCTGAGATCACTGATTGAAAGACCCTTTTTCTCAGGTTTTGATGTTGTGGCAACGATATCCCCAAAATGAGATGGAATCGAGTCTACCAAGTGGAGCTTTCCATCATCATAAAGCCTTTCAAGATATTTTCCCCCCTCCCCAATTGTTGTGTATTCCACCACATCCCTAACAAGCTCATCAGGGCTCTTCCAGAAGCTGAAATCGTAAAGAGCAAGGTGGAAGTTGTATGCATAGCAGAGCGGTGCGGCTCTTGCTATCGTTCTCAGATGGATCTCATGAAGCTTCAGCTTGTCATATGTATTTACCAAGCATATTACCATCATTTCAGATTCTCCAGAAACTTTACCATGTTTCTGTAATGGCTTCCAAGCCAGTACAGCTTTTTGCATTTCTCACAGTACCAGAGCTCATATCTCTCTCTCAGGTTCTCTTCAATTCCTTCTTTTTCCATAACCTCCTTTGCTTCACGATCTGTTGGTTTTCTAAGGATTGCGTTGCAAACACTGCACCTGTCCATCCTTATTTCTGTATCAATCCCGATATCTTTCATCTCCGAGATCTGGTCAATGACGCTGTCATTTCTGATGAGAACTGCCTTTCTGTTTCTCCTAACTGCTCTGTCATAGAGTTCCTTGTCTCTTGTAAGGAGTATTCTGTCGGTGAAATTTTCAAGCAAAAACAGATCTTCATCAGATGTTTCAAAGTCTCCAACATAAAGCGTGTCATATCCAAAGATTCTGAGCCATGTTGCAAGTTTTCCAAGCATCCTGTCAGCGATGAACCTCAAACCTCAACCACCACCTTGGGTCAGCGTTTTTCAGTTTTTCAAGCAGCTCAGCTCCAGCTCTTGTTTTCATTTTCACATTGTCCCCATAAACCTTTGCATCCTCAATCCTCAACCCATAGATTCTGCTCTGAATGAAGAGTTCGATCCTGTCAGCGTCGTGGACTATGTCTGAATATTCTGAAATCACTCTCTTCAAATCCTTTCCCTCTTCAAAATCAATCTGATCTTCCAAAGTTTTTTCCTCATCAACCCTAACGTATTTTCTAGCTATGTGATGCAGATCAAGCGTCCTTGACTCATGAACATCATGGAACAAAGCAGAGACGCTACATCTGCATGCCTCATCCACACTCCCATATTCTTTCAGCCCCAGAAAGAAGGCAATTACTGCAGACAGAAACGAATGTTCAGCAACGCTCTCAGGATTATCTATTCCAACCTTGAACCACCCTGATCTGGGAACATTTTTCAGGGATGCGATCTCAAAAAGAAAGTCCTCAAGCTCCATGAAACTTCCTTTCCCGAACCCTTAAATAAAAACTTCGAGCATATCTGAGAGTATGAGGATATCCCTGAACGACAGGAGACTTGAGATCTACAGGGAATTTCTCAGAGGGGTCAGAGTTGAAGATGTGACTGAGAAGTATGGCATAAGCAGGGTCTCAGTGTGGAAATTCTCAAAAAAACTTGAAGAACTTGGATACGGGATTGAAAGGGGAAAAAAGGGGTACAGAATATCGAAAAAACCAGATCCATCACCCCTTGACATGGCGATCTCCGCAAGGCAGATTCCGGGAATTGATGAGTTTTATTACTTCAGTGAGATAGACTCCACCAACAGGTTTGCAAAGGAGAACGAGAGATGTGCTGTTTTTGCAGAGAGGCAGACAGAAGGAAGGGGGAGAGTTGGAAGGAGGTGGGACAGCGATAAGGGTGGGATCTATTTTTCCATTTCACTCAATCTGAACATTCCGGTGACTGAGATACCAAAGATAACCCTCATCGGAGGCCTTGCAGTGTGCAGGACTCTTGAAGGATATTCTGCAAGAATAAAGTGGCCCAATGATGTTCTGATAAACGGCAAAAAAGTGTCCGGAATTCTCAGTGAGTTTGTCGGAGAGGAGCTATCTTCCAGGATAATAATGGGGATAGGAATAAATGTGAAAAACAGGATTCCCGGGTACCTGAAGGACAGTGCTCTGAGCCTTGCAGAAATTGATCCGGATATGCAGATCACAGATGTTTTTGAGGAGCTTTGCAGAAATCTCGGTACATATCTGAGAATGTTTCCAGAAGGATGGAATGAGATCCTTGAAGAGTGGAAAAAAAGAACAGATACGATCGGAAAGGAGGTTGAGATATCTGCTGGAAATCAGAAGTTTTCTGGCAGGGCTGTTGACATTGACAGGGATGGGGGGCTTCTGATAGAAAGTGATGGCGGGATTGTGAAGGTCATTTCAGGAGAGTGCTTTTACACAAATTATTGAAAACACAAAAAACTATTTAAATACCCCGATTCACACTTTGATGTGCTCTCAGAATTGTTTGTTAGAGAGATGAGAGACGATGAGGTGGAGGAGATCATCCTCCTGGAGTACGAGCACTTTGGTTACAGCGTTTTTGCCGATCTCTCAACAACAGCCTACAGAAAGAAGGTTCTTGTCTGTGAAATCGATAACGAAATTGCTGGATTTGCTGTGATATACTGGGATGAGGAGAGCTTTCACATAGGAAGCCTGATTGTGAGAGAAGAACACAGGACGAAAGGTGCTGGAAAGGCTCTTATTGAAAAGATTGCAGCTGAAGCAATAAAGCTCGGATTCAGAAAGATATACGCTGATGTTTCTGTTAGCAGCTCGGCACTTGACTTTTATTTCAGCAATGGATTCGAGATCGAAGAGACAATAAAGCATTATTATGGTATATCAAAGCATGCATTCAGGCTTTCTCTGAGTGTTTAGATTTCAGCTCCTTTATTGGCTCTGTTTCTATTGGCTTTTCTTTTACAAGCCCTTCCGGTTTATAGTACAGTATTGCTATCATCAGAGCCCCGAATATTATGTACTGAAGCCAGTTGACGTCAAAGGGGAGATTGAGAAGATCAGCGATCTCATGCTTGTATCCATCAAGGAGCCTCCAGATCACAACAAATGAGAAAACTCCTGCCAGCACTCCTCTATTGTTTGACATCCCTCCGAGAAGAACCATCAGAAATGGAAAGAATGTCCAGTTAACCCTTGCAAAAAGATTCACAATACCGACCACGTTTCCTGCATAAAAGGAATAGAGAACTCCTGTCATTGAGGCTATTGCGGAGCTGAAGGCAAGAGTTTTTATTCTGACCCACATTATGTCCTTCCCCGAGAACTGCAAAGCCACCGCATCCTCTCTCATTGCCCTCAAAAGTCTTCCATATGGAGAGTTGAGAGTTCTCTCAAGAAATAAATACGTCAGCAATGTAAAAAACAGAATTAAAGCGACAAATGCCCATTCCCTAAGCTCTCCAGGGATGAATGCGAGAACATCCGGAACAGGAGCTCCGTAGTATCCTCCTATGAGATCTGTGTTGTAATATGATATCATGAACATTATCTCTGCAATCGCAAGGAGTGTGATTGCCAGATAATCGCTTTCGAGCTTTGCACTTGGAAGAATGTAAAGGGCACCTATGACAGCTCCAATCAATCCTGCAAGAAGGAGTGTGAATACCAGAAGACCTATACCGTATGCAGGATTGCTGGCTATTATACTGTCTACCGTGCTTTTCATGAATCCACTTCTCTGGGTTATTGTTGTCCCCTCAATCGAGTACATGGCAATGAGGATCCTGTTCACAACAGCCCCTGCGGTAAAGGCTCCTACAAGAACTGCGAGGGCCTTTCCAAAGTTGGGAATCCCTCCATAGCCGTATTCAACGTTCAGACTGAGAGATAAAATTGAGTATATCCCGAACCAGAGCAGTATTGAACTGATTAACGCCTCGAACGCCATAGGTATCTCCTCCACTTGATTGTAACAAGACCTCCAGGAATTATCAGGAGTGTGACAACAAGGATTGCAAGGGATACTGCCTTGCTGTAAACGAGAACGGATGTCCCAAATATCTTGCTGAGCCAGAAGGTTATGAGGCTTTCAGACAGGCCAACCAGATACCCTCCCAGAATAGCACCATAAATAGATGATAAACCCCCAACAATGCTCGCTGCAAATATTGAGACTATGATTATCTGACCTGTCGCCTGTACTATCTCCTGCTTGAATGGCAGAAGTGCCCCGGCAAGACCTGCAAAGGCTCCGGAAAGGAACCAGGAAAAGAGTCTCGTGGTCTCAACATTTATGCCCATTATCTCAGCCAGTGATGGGTTTTCCATGGACGCTCTCATTGCAATTCCAAACTTGGTCTTGTAAAGGAGAAACATCAGAAAACCAAGAGAAAGTGCTATTGCAAGAGTTGATGAGAAGAATATCCCCTGTATTCCTGCAATCTTGAAATCAAGATAATATGGAAAGATGAACCTCGAAATGTATGCTCCAAAGTACTTGGATAGGCTCTCAGAGAATATCCCTATCATACCAAGAAGTATCAGATCCCATGCAAGTGTTGCAATCATGAGAATCAGTATCGAGGCCTCTCTTTTTATTAGAGGCTTGAGAACAACCAGATAAGTTACAACACCGATGAAACCACCAAAGAGAATGGCAAAAGGTGCGGCAAAATAAGGACTAAAATTAAATAATTTATACACTATATAGGCGATATATGAAGAAAAAATTGCAAAACTACCCTGAGCGAAATTGGGGACAGAGGTGGTGATGTATGTCAAAGTCAGACCGATAGCAAGGAGAGTGAGGAGATTGGCGTAAGTTACTGCCCCTTCAAGTACACCCATGGGGTGAAGTTGCAGTAAACTTTATAAAAAATTAATGGTCATTATCCATCATGAGCGTGAGATATTCTGTAATAATTGCTGCACTGATGCTGGCACTGTTGCCATTGGCCTCTGCTGAGGAAATAAAGATCGGTGTGCTTGTAGATCTCTCCGGACCACTGACAACATACGGAAACGACATAGCAAACACCCTGTCTATTGCTGAAAAGGACATAAACAGCTATTTTGCCGAAAAAGGAAAGGATTACACTGTAAAGTTCTATGTTGAGGATACTAAGGTTGATCCAAACCAGGCACTGCAGAAGGTTCAGTCACTCCACAGCAAGGGCATAAGGCTTGTAATCGGCCCAATGGGTAGTGGTGAAGTGGCAAACATAAAGGATTTCGTGACCTCAAACAAGATAATAATTGTCTCACCATCATCGACAGCTCTTCCAACGATTATTGGCTTTGCAAAGCCTGAGGACAAGAAATACATATTCAGGTTTGTTGGAACCGATGACCTGCAGAGCAAGGCAATTGCAAGTGAGCTCAGAGATGCTGGAATAAAGGGAGTTGTGATCACATATATCGGTAACGCATGGGGAAGAGGTCTGTATGAGGCAATCAAGCCACAGCTTGATGAAATGGGAATTGAGGTTGCAAAGGTTGTTGAGTATCCCGAGCAGACTCCTGCAGACTTCTCACCATACATATCAAGCCTTGAAGATGGTATAAAGTCCCTCGGAGACAAGTATGGCTACGACAAGGTTGCTGTTGTCACATTCTCATACGAGGAACTTTACACTATGCTCGCCCAGACTCCAGATGATTCGCCACTCCTCAGCGTTATTTGGTTTGGATGCGATGGAAATGCTCTGAGCGGAAAGATAAGCAACGCCCTCGACAAGGCAATAAAGGTTGGAACATACTCAACCCTGTTCGAGTCAAAGGGCCCGGCATTTGATGAGCTTGCCAAGAAGTACAACGAGGCCGGATTCAAGGGCAGCCCATACCAGTATGCAATGAACGCCTACGATGCTGCATGGGTGATTGCATTGGCATATGCAGAGGTCATTGAGGAGAAGGGAAGCTATGATGCCGATGCAATGGTTGAGAAGATGAAGGTTGTCGCAGAGAAGTACAGCAATGGAGATTATGGAGTTCAGCCTGTAAGCGGTGCAATCAAGCTCAACGAGTGGAATGACAGGGCAAGTGGTGATTACGCAATCTACTATGTGAGCAGCAAGGGTGAGTGGGAGACTGCAGGAATATGGAAGTTCGCCACAGGTAAAGTTGAGTGGACCCACAAGCCTGTCCCACCGGCACCACCAAAGAAGGAGGAGAAGACACCGACACCTGAGAAGAAGGAGGAGAAGAAGGAAACACCAGCACCAGCAAAGACTGAAGAGAAGAAAGAGGAGACCAAAGGCGTCCCTGGATTTGAGATTGTAGCCGGAATTCTGGCAGTTGCTCTCGCAGTCGGCCTTAGAAGAAGAGCATGATTCTTCAAACCTTCAATCTTTCCAAATTTTTTGAGGGTCTAAGAGCCTTAGACGGTGTTAGCATTTCTGTTCCAAGAGAAGCACTCACACTTATCATTGGTCCCAACGGCAGCGGAAAGACCACATTCATCAACACCATCACGGGGTTTTACAGGGCAGATGAGGGAAGAGTCGAGTATGAGGGCAGAGACATAACAAACCTTCCACCTCACAGGGTTTTCAGGGAGGGAATCGTCAGAACCTTTCAGATTCCAAGGCCATTCAAAAAGCTTACAGTGCTTGAGAACATGCTCATGCCTCTAAACAACCCCGGAGAGCACATCAGAAATGCATTTGTTAAGAAGTGGGTTGATTTTGAGAGTGAGTCAGTTGAAAAAGCATACGACATTCTTGAATTCCTGAACATAAGTCACCTGACATTTGAGAAATCAGAGACTCTGAGCGGGGGTCAGCTGAGACTTCTTGAGATTGGAAAGGCCCTGATGACCGATGCAAAGCTGATTGTCATGGATGAACCGCTTGCAGGAGTGGCCCCAGCTCTGGCACATGAGATTCTTAGAAAGATAAAGGAGCTGTGCGAGACCGGAAAAACCTTTTTAATCGTGGAACACAGGCTTGACATAATACTGGACTATGCGGACAGGGTATATGTCATGGGAAATGGAAAGGTGATTGCCGAAGGTGGAAAAGAGGTGATAGAGAAGCCAGAGGTTGTGGAGGTGTACCTCGGTGCTTGAAACTCAGGGACTTTCATCCGGATACAAGGAGCTTCACATTCTTTTTGATGTGAACTTCAAAGCTGAAAAGAGGAAGATAACTGCAGTTGTGGGTCCAAATGGAAGCGGAAAATCAACTCTTCTCAAGTCCATCTTTGGATTCACAACGATATACGACGGGAAGGTCATTCTGGAGGGGGAGGAGATAACACATCTGCCTCCTCACGAGAAGACAAAGCTTGGAATCGCCTATCTCCCTCAGACAGACAACATATTCACGGAGCTCACGGTCAGGGAGAATCTGATCATAGCAGGATACATTCTGGACGAGCAGGAGTATAACGACAGGCTTGAACTTGCTCTGAATGTCTTTCCTGAGCTAAGAGACAAGATGGACAGAAAGGCAGGGATGCTGAGCGGTGGAGAGAGGCAGTTTCTCGGGATAGCATCGGCTCTCATAAGAAGAGCGAGGGTTCTCATGCTGGATGAACCAACAGCCATGCTCTCTCCAAAATTTGCATCTCAGGTTTTTGAGAGGATCCTGAGTCTGAGGGATGAGCTTGGACTGACAATTGTTCTTGTGGAGCAGAATGTCATAAAGGCACTGGAGGTGAGTGATAACGCTCTGATGCTAATTGGTGGAAAGGTTGCATTCAGCGGAACGGCAAGAGAGCTTCTTGAGCATGAAAAGTTTGAGAGATTTGTTGTTGGATACACTCTCTAACTGTTTTCTGATTTTTTGAATTGGAGATAAAAGATTATATACTCGTTTCCCATAGTATTAATCAGAAATGCAGGGTCTTCTGATAACGAACGTGATAAAGATTCTGGACAGGGCGGGTTACGTTGTTACGGACTTAGCTGAGACTAAACCGAGATGCTTCGATGTTGTAGCCAGAAAGGGAGATGTTGTTATATTCCTGAAGGTTCTCTACAACATAGATTCCTTCAAGTCTGAAATGGCGAAGGAGATGAAGATAATTGCAAAGGTGCTGAAGGCAAGCCCTGTTGTGATAGGGGAAAGATACAAATCAGACTACCTCGAGAGGGGTGTTGTTTACACAAGATACGGGATACCTGTCCTGAATACCGCAACGTTCTATGACATGGTTGTGGAGAATGTGAAACCTCTCATCTATTCTGCTCCGGGTGGATACTACGTCAGGCTTGACAATGAGAAGATAAAAAGGGCAAGGGAGGAGCTTGGAATGTCTGCAGGAGAGCTTGCAATGCTCTTGGGAGTCTCGCGGAGAACAGTAATGCTCTACGAGGAGGGGATAGACACAAACATTGAGAATGCAATCAAGCTTGAAGAGATACTCGGTGAGAGTGTTGTGAGAGAGATAGATGTTCTGAATTTCATCGAGGACTACGGAGAATTCGAGGAAGGGGAGATGCATGAATACGGTGAAAAGGAGGGTGAAATAATCTCGAATCTCCAGGAAATTGGCGTTGATGTCATTCCTGTGAAGCATGCTCCCTTTGATGTGATATCAAAGCCTGAAAATGAACCTGTCCTGACAGGAATAAAACAGGTAAGGGAGATAGGGAAGAGAATGGCCCACATGGGAAGAATAAGCGAGATCGTTTCCAGAATGGCAGCCTACATTGTTGAGAGAGACGTCAAATGCAGACACGACAATGTTGTTATAGTCATGAAAGAGGAGCTGAACTGCATATCAAATCCGAGGGATTTTTACAGACTGCTTGAAGAGAAAAAAGACAGGCAAGAGTGAGACCCATTAACGTCATTGATCACCACCAATTAAACTCTCAATCCAGTCTTTGAATGCCTCATAGCTCATTGCACCAACTCTTCTGTCCTTGAGCTTGCCATCAACAAAGAAGAGGAATGCTGGAACACTCTTAACCCTGAATCTCTCTGCAAGCTGAGGATTCGAGGTCACACTGATTTTCAGGAAAAGAACCTTTCCCTGATATTCCCTGGCCAGCTTTTTTACCACAGGATCGACAGCATGACATGGGGGACAGTATTTACTCCAGAAATCCACGACAGCATATTTGTTTGATAAAAGAAGCTCATCGAAGCTCTCACCATTCACAGGAATCGGTCTTGCTCCATCCGATCTTCCAAGCAATCTGTCCATCAGACCCATTCTATCCCTCTTTTTTACAGAGTCATTGCGTGCAGAATTAAAGTTGATCTGAGTTTTTTGTGATGATGTCACAACCCAGATCTGACTGGCTTGTTTTGCGGAAAGAAAAATTTTTGGGTTTCATTTAACTGAAATCAGTCTCGGGATTTTTGTAGTGGTGTTATAAATAAGAAATCATCCGCATTTTGTAAATCCACACATTCTGCAGGTCATGCAGCCTTCCCCGTATTCCAGAATGTTACCGCATTCCGGACACATCCCTCCAATCAGCCTTGTTCTCTGCCCCTCTTCTCTCTCTTCTTCAATTTCTCCTGTGAACTCGGTTAGTGGCTTCACTCCCTTGACATCAAGCTTTATCTTTCTGAACTCTCCTTTTAAATGCTTTTCAAGAACCTTTGCAACACCATCAGCACAGCTTGTTACTATCTCTCCATCATCGAACCCTATGGAGGGGCATCTTATCCCCTTGAGCTGCCGTATTAACGCTTCGGGATCGACCCAGCTCCTCAATGCCACGCTCAGCAATCTCCCTATAGCCTCTGTTTGGGATGCTGCACATCCACCACTCTTCCCCAGCTGAACAAATACCTCAGCAATGCCGTACTCATCTTCATTTATCGTAACATACAGAGATCCGCATCCTGTTTTGGTTTCAACCGTTGTTCCCTTGGTTATCCTTGGTCTCGGTCTTGGCCTGTGAAGCCTTGCAGGTGGCCTTGCCTTCTCCTCATCCCTCTTCTTCTCTGTCTTCTTAACAGAAAGAACCTGCTCCTCTCTGCTTCCATCTCTGTAAACAGTGATGCCTTTACATCCAAGCTCGTAGGCCAGCAGATATGCTTTTTCAACATCAGCTTTCGTGGCATGATTTGGAAGGTTTATTGTCTTGCTCACAGCATTGTCTGTGTACTTCTGAAACGCTGCCTGCATTCTTACATGCCATTCCGGAGCGATGTCAAGGGCACACTTGAAAATCCTTCTTATCTCTTCAGGTATTTCATCAATTGTCTGTATGCTTCCCTCCTCAACAACCCTGTTCAGTATGTCTTCAGTATAGAGATCGAGGGCTTTTAAGGTTCTTTCAAATACTGGATTTACCTCGAAGAACTCGTCTCCATCCAGTATGTTTGCTCTTTTGTATGCCAAGGCAAACACAGGCTCAATTCCACTGCTGCACCCTGCTATTATGCTTATTGTCCCTGTTGGGGCGATTGTTGTTGTTGTGGCATTTCTCATCTTCACTCCCCTTTCATGCCACACACTTCCCTCCCAGTTTGGAAAAGCCCCTCTCTCCTCTGCAAGGCTCTGTGATGCTTTATGACTCTCTTCCTGAATGAACCTCATAACCTTCTCAGCCAGCTCGACGGCTTCAGGGCTGTCATAGGCAATGCCAAGCTTGAACAGGGCATCAGCCCAGCCCATCACACCCAAGCCGATCTTCCTGTTTTTCTTGGTCATCTCCTCAATTTCGGGTATGGGATAGCTGTTCACGTCTATTACATTGTCAAGAAATCTCGTTGCAATCCAAACCACTTCCCTCAATCTCTCCCAGTCAAAATCCATTTTTCGCTCATCAACAAACCTTGAGAGATTTATTGATCCAAGATTGCATGACTCGTAGGGCAGAAGAGGCTGTTCACCGCAGGGATTGGTTGCCTCAATCATCCCGGCATGGGGTGTGGGATTGGCTCTGTTTATCTCATCAATGAAAACAACCCCCGGCTCACCATTTCTCCATGCTCCCTCGACAATCAGGTTGAAGATCTTCCTCGCGGGAATTTTATTCATGACCTCTCCTGTTCTCGGGTTGATGAGTTCATACTCCTCATCATTCAGCAGTGCGGACATGAATCTGTCTGTGACCGCAACACTTATGTTGAAATTTCTCAGAACACCCTCCTCCCATTTGGCGGTTATGAATTCCTCTATATCAGGGTGATGCACATTAAGAACGCCCATGTTTGCTCCTCTTCTCTTTCCCCCCTGCTTTATCTGTTCTGTTGCAGAATCGAATATCTTCATGAAGCTTACAGGTCCGCTTGCAACACCCATTGTTGACTTGACTATATCTCCTTTCGGTCTTATCCTCGAGAAGCTGAATCCTGTCCCACCACCACTTTTCTGAACCCTTGCCATATCCCACAGAGCCTTGAAAATTCCGTCAATGCTGTCCTCAACTGGGATGACAAAACAGGCAGAAAGCTGGCCCAGAGGTGTTCCTGCGTTCATTAGGGTGGGGGAGTTGGGCATGAACTCCTGGCTGTTCATGATCTCATAGAACTTCCTCGCCCATTCATCCGCATTACCACCATAATTCAGCTCCGCTTCAGCAATAGCATTTGCAACTCTCCATAACATTTCATCTGGTGTTTCAACGGGCTCTCCCTTCTCATTCTTAAGCAGGTATCTCTTTTCAAGAACAACTTTCGCAGTTTCATTCAGCTCCATATCACCACCATCAAATTAATTTGATTTTAACTCAAACATTTTTGATATTTCAATCATTCGGTTCGGTCTCATTTTCGTATGCGAACCTAAAAAATCTTTTTGGATGGAGCGAATGAAAAGAGTTTAAAAACTAATATCTGCTCAGCAAGGATGCATTTGATCTCACTTTAATCTGAGCAGCTCAGCTTTTTCAGGATTTTCAAGATCTACAATGGCATAAAAACCTCTGGAAAGTGGTCCCGGGTTGATTACAATAGTCCCTTTCTCGTTCTCTATTCCCCTTCTTTCATGGACATGTCCACAGAGTATGATCCTGAACCTGCTGATGACATCCCTTATGGCTCTGCTTCCCGCACTCTTCCCGGAATATGTCAGATCGAGAATTCCGTAGGGTGGGCAGTGGGAGATGAGAATGTTTGTGCTGCCATAGCTGAATTCTCCAAGGATCTTCTCGTAATAACTTTCAGGGTATTCTGAGGGGGTGCTGAATGGAGTGTAGGTTGAACCTCCAGTTCCATGAAATCCTATTCCATTCAGCTCGAGGCTTTTCCCGTGGATGAATCTTATGTTTCTGCCATCAATTCTCTGAAATGAATCTTCAAAATCACAGTTTCCATGTACAACAAGCGATATTCCTTTAAATCTCTCAAGAACTTCAGCAAACCTTACAGCATCTCTCTTACTGAAATCTGTAACGTCGCCGCACACAGCGAGAACATCAGCCCTCTCTGTTTCCAGAAGCTTTTCAAGAAGTGAAAATCTGGAATGAATATCTGATATTGCTATTATCCTCATATAACGTACATATCACCGTTGCTCGGGGCGAAGCTCTCAACTCCCAGCTCCTCCCTTATCCACCTTGCGAAGTTCTCCGTCTCCTCACCGTGAACAGTGAAGACCATCTCAGCTCCCCTGTTGACAACCTTTTTAACAAGCTCCTTCAGCTGGGAGTCATCGGCATGTGCTGAAAAATCATACTGTTCCACCTTCATTTTCAGCCTAACAGTTTTCATTCCAAGGTCAATAGTGTTTGTTCTCAGCACCCTGTCACCATTTGTCCCCTCAACCTGATATCCTGTGAGAATTATCTTGGACTTCTCGTCATTGTAGAGTCTTGAGATGTAAAACAGCGCCGGCCCTCCATTTAGCATTCCTGCTGTTGTTATCACAGCTGAAGGCTCCTCAAGAACTCTCTCTCTCTTTCCTCTCTCAACCACAACCGACTTTCTGATTGCCCTTTTCAGGTCCCTCACACTTTTGAGATAATCGGGATACCTCTCAAGAATCCTCGAAACCTCCTTTCCCATGCCATCAATGTAGGGTGTTATTCCATGCTTTGTCAGAATCATCATGATTTCCTGAGTTCTTCCAACCGCAAAGGCGGGGATGATCGCATGTCCTCCCATGTCCAAGGTTTCAGTTACACTCTCCACAAAAAGCCTTTCAAGTTCTTTCCTCTCAGGATGCTCAACCCCAAAGTATGTGGACTCCACTATGAGGATATCCGTTTCGGGGAAGGATGTATCGGCTCCTTCAAGCAGCCTCGTATCCTCAAGCCTTACGTCCCCCGTGTAGAGTATATTCACATCCCTTGAGAGGTAAACCGAGGCACTTCCCGGAATGTGTCCAGCGTTGAAGAATGTTAGCTCCCATCCATCAATCAATACCGTGTCATCGTATCCGATCTCTCTTGTGTTGGAATTGAACTGCATGTACTCTCTCTTGCCAAAGGGCGGATTCTCCATTATGTTCATGGAATCCTTCAGAAGTATGTCTGAAAGATCTCTGGTTGGAGATGTCATGAAAACCTTTGGATCGTAGTCCATGAGATTTGGTGCGACACCAACATGATCAAGGTGACCGTGTGAGATCACAACACTTTTTGGGGCAACTCCATTGACAGGAAATTCAGGGGGATCAGAGGGTTTTATCCCGTAATCCAGTATGAGCGGGTCTACCATTATCGCTGATCTCCCAACTTCCCTGCATCCTCCAAGAAATCTGATTACCGTCATTCCTCCTGCTTTCAATCCTTAGGAATAAATAAATTTCGGGGAGGTAAAATTCCGGTAAAAAGCGGAAAGGTAAATATATCATCATCTCAACTCATTCTGGAAATGGCCGTAATTGCCATCACTTCTGGCAAGGGAGGGGTTGGAAAAACAACAGTTTCTGCAAACTTAGCTGTTGCTCTCTCTGCATTTACCGAGGTGGCTGTTGTGGACTGTGACTTTGTTCTGCCAAATCTCCATCTCCAGTTCGGGATCGATAACCCTCCTGTCGGTCTTATGGATGCTGTCTCAGGAAACGCAGGTATGGATGAGCCCATTTACAGGCTTAAGGCAAGAGTTGGAAATTACCTGACATCACTCATCTTTGTCCCCTCCCTCTCACCCCCTCACCTCCTGAAGAAGTTTGATGAGGAAAAGTTCATAGAATTCATTCAGTTTCTTGAAAAGAAGAGTGATGTTGTCGTTCTTGACGTTTCAGCAGGGCTGAGCAGACTTGCAGTTCTTTCCCTCTCTGTTGCTGATGAGGTTCACGTTGTCACAAATCCGGACATTTCATCTCTCAGCACGGCTTCAAAGGTACTGAGTGTTCTGAATGAGATGGATAAGGCCAGAGGTGGTGTTGTCTTTAACAGATATGATGGTGAGAAGAGGGTTGTTGAAAGCTCTCTGGGTACACTTGGAATTGAGCTTTCAGGTTTGATAAGGGAGTCAAAGCTTATCTCAGAAAGCTGGGAGGCTGGAGTCCCTGTTGTGAGTTACAAGCCAAAATCAGGTGTGGCAAAAGATTTTATAGTAATGGCTGAAAAAATACTGGGAATCAGAAACAGAATAAAGCTCTACGGAAAGCTGAGATTGAGATTTGACTGGTGATTGTATGGAGAGGAAAGACAAGATTGTTGACATACTCATGGATGATGATGAGATAGAGGTGGTTGAGGAGGTTGAAGGAGAAAAAGCTGTTGATGCTGTCAGAGAGAGGGATTTAACCTCAGGCATTCTCTACAGAAATGCTGTGGAAGTTGGCTCTGACATGAAGCTGAGGATTCTTGACATTGCAATAGTGGTCGTTGCCCTGATCCTTGCCTACATGATCTACACAGAGGTTCTCTGAAATGTTCATATTAAGGACTTGAAACAAGTGTCATGGGCTGTCCACAGCAAACGAGCTCCCCTCCTCCAACTTCCTTAACCTTAACAACATTCCCGCATACTTCACATCTGAAAATCTGTCCAGCCTTGCTTACATTTACCATGCCATTCACTTCATCCACAGTTATTCTCATGATTGATAATTGTTCCTGTAACGTTCAGCGGTTCAAATTTTGTTTTAAAGCAGCAAGATACCTTTGTTTCCTGCATTCAGGAGCAGTTTTTAGCTTGTAAATGCATCTCATCAGCTCACTTTTAAATTCTTTTCCCGCCCCAATCATTTCTATTTCTATTGCGATCCACTTTTTGTCTGATACAGTATAGACAATATCTACAGCTACCTTCTTTCTCCCGGTACCGTATGATGGAATACCTACAGGATACTCCCACCTGAAATTATTCTTTATTTCATCTATGATATCTGAAAAAAAGTAAAGAAATTCAGCCCTTGACCTCTCTGAGCTTCTCAATCAGGGCTGGAACCACATCAAAAAGATCTCCAACAATTCCGTACTGGGCAACTCCGAATATCGGAGCCTCAGGATCCTTGTTGACCGCTATGATTAATTCGCTGTCCTTCATTCCCATTATGTGCTGGAAAGCACCGCTTATTCCCAGTGCCAGATAAAGCTTTGGCTTCACTGTTTTTCCAGAAATGCCAACCTGTCTGTCTTTGGGCAGCCATCCACTGTCAATAACGGGTCTGCTTCCTGCAACAACTCCACCAAGGACCTCTGCAAGCTCTTCGGCAAGTTCAATGTTTGATGCATCATCTATCCCTCTTCCAACCGAAACAACTATGTCAGCCTGGCTTATGTCAACCTCTCCAGCCTCAGGCTCAACTATGCCAACAAATTCTCTTTTTGGTGATGCTGATGGCTTTATTCCCGAATCAACTACCTCTCCTTCAACTCTGCACTCATCCTTGAACACACCCTGCCTCACTGTAAAAACATAGCTTTCAGACTCCTTCACAAGGACATCAACCAGAAGCTTTCCCTGGAATATGTATCTGGTTGCCTTGACTCCATTGCTGAAATCAAGTCCCACAATGTCTGTGACTATTGGAGCGCTGAGCTTAACAGCTAAAAGCGGTGCAAATTCAGCCCCTCTCGATGAGTTTGGAATGAGCACGACATCAGGTTTCTCTCTTGAGAAGAGCTGGAGAAGGACATCAACGTACATCTCGGGATTGTAGTTCTCAAGACTTCCATCCTCAATTTTCCACACTTTATCAGCATGCTTTGCAAGCTCTCCGGCAAATTCTGAGAGATTGTTTCCAATCACAACCGCCTCAGCACTACCCTCACCTTTTATAGCATTTGCGAGGTTCAGAAGTTCAATGCTGACAGGATCAAGCTCTCCAGAGCTTACTTCCGCTATTGCAAAGACCCTCATCATATCAACCCCCTGTCCTTCAGAATCTCAACAAGCTTTTCAGCAATCTCCTCAGGAGAGCCCTCAATCAGCTCAGCCTTCTCCACAGGAGGCACATAGACTTTCTCAACTTGAATTCTTCCCTCTCCTGCATCAACACTGATCTCTTTGAGTTCCTTTGTTTTTGCCCTCTTTATCCCCATTATCGAAACGTATCTGGGCTCGTTTATTCCGCTCTGAACAGTGATGAGTGCTGGCAGAGGCAGGGTGTTCTCCTCTCCATAACCTCCTTCAAGCTCCCTCACAACCCTTATCTTCCCGTCCTCAACGCTTATGCTTGTCACCGCTGTTGCGTAGGGTATGTCAAGCATTCCTGCCAGAATCGGTCCAGTAAGGGCGTTGTTGTAGTCCTGACTCATCAATCCTGCAAGAATCAGATCAAAGGTCTCATCAGCTATTGCCTCCTTTACAGCCATGGCTGTCATGTAGGAATCCATTCCGGAGTCAAGGGGAATCTTTATTGCCCTGTCAGCACCCATGGCAAGGCATTTTCTCAATGTATCGTCTGCATAACCAACTCCAACAACAACCACCTCTCCTCCATGCTCTTCCTTTATCCTTATTGCCTCCTCTATCGCATACCTGTCCCAGTCATTTATATCAAAAACAAGTCCCTTCTCATCAACTCCCTTCCCGTCAGCCGAAACATGAATCTCGCTTTCAGGATCTGCTGCGTGCTTTGCAAGAACGATAATTTTCAAGGTCATCACCTCTCTTTACGTTAACTTCCACCAGTTCATAGCTTTTTCCAAATAATAAAATTGTAATTATTTATTGTTCTCATTTACCCTTGAATTCAGGCTTTCTCTTCTCAAAGAACGCAGCAAAGCCCTCCTTGACATCATCTGTGGATGTTGTTATTCCAAAGTATGCCGCCTCAATTGCCTGTCCAGCCTCAACTGGAAGCTCGTAGCCGAAGTTGATTGCAAATTTAGCCAATCTCAAAGCCACAGGTGCACCCTCAGCCAGTTTCGTTGCAAACTCCATCACCTCATCCCAGAATCTCTCAGGATCAGCAGCTTTATTCACAAGCCCAATCTTCTCTGCTTCCTCTCCATTGAGCCTCTTTGCAAACATTATGAGCTCCTTTGCCTTCGCCATGCCAAGAATCTTTGCCATTCTCTGGGTTCCACCCCATCCCGGAATGAGTCCGAGAGATGTTTCTGTCAGTCCGATCTGTGCGTTCTTGGCCATTATTCTGAAATCACAGGCAAGTGCAAGCTCACATCCACCGCCAAACGCATATCCATTGATTGCAGCTATAACAGGCTTTGGTGTTTTTTCAATTGCGGTGAACGCCTCCTGTCCCTTTGCAGCAAGAAGCATTGACACAGATGGGTTCAGAACCTCATCTGTGCCGGCAGCCTGCAGATCAAGGCCGGCAGAGAATGCCTTACCCTCTCCAGTTATGATTATGACCCTTGCATCGCTGTCAAGGCTGAGCTCATCCAGAGCCCTTTTCAGCTCATCCAGAAGCTCGATTGTTATTGTGTTCAGCCTGTGGGGTCTGTTCAGGACGAGCTTCACTATTCCCCTGTCAAGCTTCTCTATCCTTATGTTCTGGTAAGTTCCAGCCTCGTACTTGTAGAATCCTTCAGATGTCTTCTTTCCAAGTTTCCCTTCTGATACAAGCTTTTTCAGGTACTCAGATGGCTTGAGGATCTCGTATCCCTTCTCCCTGTAAACCTCCTCAACCTTTGCCAGGATGACGTCAAGCCCTATCTCGTCTGCCATCTCTAAGGGACCTTTTGGCATGTTTGTTCCAAGCTTCATTGCCGTATCAATCTCCTTTGCATCTGCAACGCCCATATCAATAAGATCTGCTGCAATGTTGATCATCGGTGCTATTATTCTCAGGGCATCATACTTTCCGGCCTTCTCCTTTGGAATCTTTGGTCTTCCTCCTCTCCAGTCGTAAAAGCCCTTTGCTGTTTTCATTCCAAGCTCCTTGCTGTTGAACTTCTCCTCAAGAAGCTTCGATTTTGGCACTATATCCCACTGCTGTCCTGCGTAGTAAAGAATGTCTAATCCAACGAAATCTGAAAGCTCCAGGGGACCCATGGGCATCTTGTATGTGTAAAGCAGTTCTGCATCGATCTCCTCAATTTCTGCAACTCCCTTCTCAGCGTCATCTATTGCAAGAACAAGGTAAGGAACAAGGCATCTATTGACAATGAACCCCTCAACATCCTTCTTTACCACAACAGGTGTTTTCCCAATGCTCTTCACAAACTCAACCGCAGTGTTTACAGCCTCATCACCTGTCTTCTCTCCCCTTATAACCTCAACAAGGGCCATGACTGGCACGGGATTGAAGAAGTGCATTCCCAGAAACATCTCAGGCCTGTCTGTTGCCTTTGAAAGCTCAGTAATGCTCAGACCTGATGTGTTGGTTGCGAGCAGTGCCTTTGAGTTGTGCTTGCAAACTTCCTGAAATACCTCCTTTTTTAGATCCATTATCTCAGGTACAGCCTCAATAACAAGATCCGCATCCTTAACAGCCTCCTCAAGATCTGTTGTGAAGTGAATTCTGTTCATTATCTCCCTGTACTTCGGAAGACTTATCTTCCCCTTGTTCACAGCCCTCCTCAGGTTCTTTTCAATGTTTGCCCTCCCTCTCTCAAGGAATTCGTCCTTTATGTCTCTCACCCATACCTCATATCCAGCCTGAGCCACAACCTGGGCTATTCCCGAGCCCATCGCACCTGCTCCAAGAACAGCAACCCTTTTTATCTCCATAGCATCACCCCTCAACAGGCACTATTTCATACATGAAGTACCCTTCCTTTCTCCTTGAGACCTCGATTTTAACCTTTTGTCCCGGCTTTATTTTCTTCGGATCACCCTTGAGCCATGCCGTCACCTTCACCCCATCTTCTAATGTTGCTATTGCCACGGTGTATGGATCGTAAGCAGCAAAGCTTGGGGGTCTGACAAAAATAACCGTCAGTGTATCAAGCGTTCCCTCATTTTTCAGCTCTATCCAGTCCATATCCTCGTCCATGCATCTCGGACAGTCCTTCTGTGGGGGAAAGAAAACCTCTCCACATTTCCTGCATTTGGTTGCAAGGAGCTTCCCTTCCTTCAACCCTTCAAAGAAGTTCTGAATGTTCTCAATTGAGATGATGTACTTTACAGTCAGATCTCTCATATCAACCCACTGCAAAGCACCGCTCTTCTCATCAATTGCAACAGGAAAGCCATACTCCCTGATGTTTGTTTCAGCAGCCCTTCTCAAATCCTCCATAAAAATCACCTCTTCTCAAGACCGTAAATTGTGACATACGTGTAATGGCCAGTTCCACCAACATTGTGAGCCAAATACCTTCCATTTTTGACGTCTATCTGCCTTCCGTTTTCAGCCTTGTTCAGCAACTGCTTGAAAGCCTCAACCGCCTGGCTCACACCTGTTGCACCTATGGGATGACCTTTTGCCTTAAGCCCTCCATCCACGTTGACAGGAATTCTTCCTCCAATATATGTTTGCTCTTCTCTGATAAGCTCAACTCCCTCTCCTCTCTTCGCGAATCTCAGATCCTCATAGGCTATGATCTCGGCTGCAGTGAAGCAATCGTGAACATCGGCTCCATCTATCTGCCTGTAAGGAGCGTCAATGTCAATTCCAGCCTTTCTGTATGCGACCTCAGCTGCATAGGATGCCGATTTGAGGGATGTGAAACTCTCCCTTCTGCTCAGATTTGCTGTTCCAGTTCCAACTCCCTGGCTGAGGATCCATATCTTCTCCTCTATTCCCCACTCCTTCACCTTCTCCTCGCTTGCAAGAATCACAGCAGCTGAACCGTCTGTTATGGGGGAGCAGTCAAAGAGCTTGAATGGCCAGGCAACATAGGGTGAGTTGATCGCCTGTTCAAGGCTTATCTCTCTCTGAAACTGTGCCTTTGGATTCTTCGCTCCGTAATGGTGATTCTTGACAGCAACCTTGGCAAAGTCCTCCTCTGTCGCTCCATATTTTGCCATGTATGCTGTTGCATGCAGGGCATAGTAACCCGGGAAAGTCAGTCCAAAGTTCTCGAACTCCCAGAAGTAACTACCAAATCTGCCAATGAGCTCAATCACAGTTGGGTTCGGTGATTCCTGCATTTTTTCAAGGCCAACAACAAGGACAGCATCAGCTTCACCGCTCTCTATTGCCGTGTATCCAACCCTTATCGCAGCATTTCCAGTTGCACATGCTGCCTCAACCCTCATGCTTCCCACGTCCTCGAACATTCCGTACTCGTAGAGCAATGGAGGAACTGCTGCCTCACTGCTCCACAGTCCTGCAGTTCCAACAACCATGAAATCTATATCTTTCTGCTCGACATTGGCTGACTGCATGGCAGGTTTTATTGCCTCCCAGGCAAGCTCAGGAACATTGACATCCTTTCTGGCACCAAACCTTGAATGTCCAACGCCAATAATTGCTACCGACATACACCTCTATAACGTTCTTTCATTATATAATACTTTCTGGCTTTTCCTTCTTTTTTTAAAGAACTGGGGTTGTGAACACTTTTTATTTGAGAAAATCTTTCATGATTTTCACGAAATTTACCTTAAACCATTTATAAAGTTTTTGCTGATTGTTAAAAGGGCGAGAGTTTTTTATTTTTCGCAAAAGAATTTTATACTTTCCGATACAATCGGCTCAGGGTGATCGAGATGGCGATAAGCTTTCAGTTCACGGAAGAGCAAGAGGATATAAGGAAGGCTGCAAGAGAGTTTGCAGAGAAGGAATTCACGTCTGAGCTTGCTCTGGAATGTGACAGAGATGAGAAGTTTCCCTCTGAGCTTTACAGGAAATGTGCCGAGCTCGGATTTCATGCGGTATCGATTCCTGAAGAGTACGGTGGAGGGGGATACGGGCCGATTGAGCAGATGATTGTGATGGAGGAGTTTTCAGCGGTGAATCCGGGACTGGGCCTCGCATGCCTTATCCCAACTTTTGGGGTTGAAATCCTCCTTCTGCACGGCACAGAGGAACAGAAAGAGGAATATGTCACAAAGATTGCAAAAGGCGGAATAATGGGTATGGCGAACACAGAGCCCGATGCGGGAAGCGATTCTGCAGGCATAAAAACAAGAGCAATCAAGGATGGAGATGAATGGGTTCTGAACGGTACAAAGCAGTTCATATCCAATGGCTCAATAGCCGATTTCATACTTGTCACAGCAAGGACAAGAGATGTTGAGAGCTTTGACACAAGGCACAGAGGAATAAGCTACTTCATCGTGGAAACAGACAGAGATGGTTACAAGGCTGATAAGATAAAGGGAAAGATGGGGATAAGGGCAACAGACACTGCAGAGGTCAGCTTAAACAATGTCAGGGTTCCTGAGAGCAATCTGGTTGGGGAAGAGGGCAAGGGCTTTTACTACATGATGGAGTTCTTCGACATAAGCAGAGTCTGGGTGGCTGCACAGGCAGTTGGAATAGCAAGGGGAGCTCTGGATTTGGTGATTGACTATGTGAGACAGAGGAAAGCGTTCGGTGTGCCCCTGGCCGGTTTCCAGTACATTCAGTTCAAGATTGCCGAGCTTGCAACAAAGATTGAGGCTGCAAGAACTCTCTCCTACAGAGCAGCATCGATTCAGGTTGAGACAGGAAAGCCCGACAATACCCTTTCAGCAATGGCAAAGTGGTATGCAGGGGAGGTTGCGGTTGAGACTGCAAACTGGGCTCTGCAGTTCCATGGGGGGTATGGCTACATTGATGAGTATCCCGTAAACCAGTTCTACAGGGATGCAAAGATAACTGAAATTTATGAAGGAGCCAAGGAAATTGAGAAGCTGATAATTGCAAGAAACCTATTTGGAATCAAGGGAAGATAACCATTCAATTGCTTTTTTCAGTTTTTTGTATGTTTCCTGAACAGCCTCAGGTATAACCCTGACATCTGCAAGCACAGGCATGAAATTTGTATCGCCATTCCATCTTGGCACAACATGGAGATGTATGTGCTCCTCAATCCCCGCCCCTGCCACCTTCCCAATATTGAAACCAATGTTGAAGCCATCGGGATTCATTGCTTTCTTTATTGCTTTGACCATCATTACAGAAAGACTCATGATCTCTGAGAGCTCCTCATCATTCAGACTCTCCAGATTCCCCTCATGTCTGTATGGAGAGATCATAACATGTCCGGGGTTGTAGGGGTAGTTGTTCATCATCACAAAGCATTCATCACCCCTGTAAAGAATGAGCCTTTCTTCGTCTCTTTTTTCCCTCGGAAAATCACAGAATATGCATCCCTCATGTTTTGGAGCTTCAATGTATCTTATTCTCCAGGGTGCAAACAGCTTCTCCATGTCATGTTTCTATGTATGTTGTGTAAATATCTTGCCCTCCAATCACGATGTGCTGGTTTTATCAACCTCAGTTGATTGGATAAATCACCCAATGATTTAGACTGGCTTAAATCTCATTCATCACGACTCAGAATTACCCAAAAATTTTTATATTTGAATTACTTAATTTATACTCGAAAAAAGCTAAGGAGGTGTTTTGATGGAACTGCCCCTTGCACCTGTTGAGAGAATTATAAGAAAGGCAGGTGCTCAGAGAGTCAGTGAAGATGCCAAGAAAGCTCTGGCTGAGGCTATTGAAGAGTATGCAATGGAAGTTGGAAAGAAGGCTGTTGAGCTTGCAAAGCATTCCGGAAGAAAAACAGTCAAGGTAGAGGATGTGAAGCTTGCGATAAGCCAGTAATTATCTTTATATAGAGTATTATAAAACATTATTTTATATTTTTCTTTTAAGATCTGTTAGTTTGTTTATGTGGGTCGCCTCCCATTTAACAAGCTGTTCCAGTGTTTCTCGAATTTTTCTGACGACATCCTCACTAACATCTTCCAGCACTTCAGATTCCACGTAATCTACCATATGCTGGTAATATTTTTTCATCCACACCTCATATTTCAACAGTTCATTTAGCATTTCAACTGCCATATCGTCGGAAAAATCGTATGTTGTGATGTCCACTTTTTTAACCGAGTATTCTGTAAAGTCTTCGATATTATAGTTCAAAATTTCCACAACAGATTCAATAATCCTCTTATGGGCTTCATTATCTCTCATGATCTCAAACAATACATCCCATAAATAATCATTGCTCAGTTGCAACAATGTCTCGGAGATTATCTCCTGTTCTGCATCTTCGTATCTGTACGCTCTTGAAAGCATTCTTACAAATACTCTGACAGCGTCATTCATAATTCCACTTCCACATTAATGTCTTTTAAATGATAGTTCCTTATTAAACCTTTCTATTTACGTTTTTGTATTCTGCTACCGGCATTTGACCATATAATAATGGATACATAACTAATGAAAATTAACCAAATTCACGAGCAGATATGGGGTAAAGCAATCATATAACCGTACCCGTTTCCATTCACCATTATTTTTGGGGACGGTATTACTTTTTTCCAGAACTTAAAACTACAAATTAATCGAAAATTTAAATTTTTTGCATGGTTTCCCTTATCTTTTTGATATGGGTGTTCTCCCATTCAACAAGATTTTCCAGTGTTGTTTTTACATTTCTGATGATATCATCGCTCATTTCATGAGATATCATCAGATCAGCTAAATTCACCATGTGTTCGTAATAATTTTTAGCCCAAAATTCATATTTGAGTAATTCACTAAGAATCTCTATAGCTAAATCATCAGAAAAATTGAACGACTTTATCTCTATATTTCTGGTTGAGTATTCTTTGAACTCATCTAAATTAATTCCCATATCCTCAACCATGGATTCTATGAGTTTTTTGTGGATTTCGTTATCTTTCATTAGATCAAACATAACGTCCCATACAATTGTGTTGGTTATTTCCAACAGGGCTTGTGAGATTATCTCCTGCTCCGCGTCCTCATATCTGTATGCTCTCGCGAGCATTCTAATGAAAACTCTGGTATTGCCCTCCATAACGTTCCCAAGTTTAGTTATCCAAGACAATATATTAAGTTTTTTGCAGAAATTTAACTTAGATTTGTGATATATATAAGTACATGAAATTTATAATTATATATCTACAGAATTTAACACTCAAGCCATCTAAAAAATTTTTTGAATTGGTACCTAATGGAATCACATCAATGATAACCTTTGTCGGACTTGGGCTCCGGGATTCGAGGGATATAACACTGAAGGGTCTTGAGGCAGTTAAAAAAGCAGACAGAGTTTATGCTGAATTTTACACCTCAAGACTGTCAGCCGGAATTGAAGAGCTCGAAAAGGAGTTTGGAAGGAAAATAGAGGTTCTCGAGAGGAAGGATCTTGAGGAGGAATCATGGAAAATTGTGAATGAGGGAGCTGAGAAGAATGTGGTGATCCTGGTTCCAGGAGACCCGATGATTGCAACAACTCATGCATCAATCGTGATTGAGGCAAAGAAGAGGGGAGTGAAGGTCGGGATTATTCACAACGCAAGCATAATATCGGCAGTTGCTGGAATCACGGGATTGCACATATACAGATTTGGCAAAACCGCAACCGTAAGTTACCCCTATGGAGATACTGTCTCCAGAACACCCCTTGACGTCATAAAGCAGAATCTCTCGATAAATGCGCACACTCTGCTTTTGCTCGACTTGAATCCTGAACCGATGACAATACCTGAAGCTGTAACAATTCTGAAAAGGGTGGATGATGGCACTCTCAATCACTTTGCCGTTGGGATTGCAAGAGCTGGGGGCGACAGTTTTATTGTCTGTGACAATTTTTACAGGCTGAAGAATTATGATTTCGGTGAGCCGCTTCATTCAATCGTTTTTCTTGGGAAAACACTCCACATAACGGAGTATGAGTTCCTCAGGGAATTCGCCTCTCCTCCGGACAACCTTGCGGAAATCGTTGAGTGAAAATGAAGAATGGGACTCCCTCATAATTCCTGAGCTCTCCACCATCAATTATCTCGCTCTTTAATGGGATGATGATAACATCACATCCAACTTTTTTCCCCAGTTCAACAATACATCTCTGGATCTCCATCGGTGGCCTCACCGAAAAAATCAGCCTCGCACCCCTGTAAATTCTGTAATCAGGGTTGCAGACATCATCGATGGCAACATCACTCCTTGTCCTTTTCAAATCAACCCTGACAACATGAAATCCCCTCTTCTCAAGTCTGTCAGATATCTGAAAAAAATGGCCAACCCCAACCTCAACGATCTTGCCGCTGTAATTTTCTGCGATAAAGTCAGCAATCTCAATCACGAAATTAATTTTATACAGAATGTGTATAAAGGGTTGTCGTGTACTCCATCATAATAAGACCATTCGACGCAAGGGATTCATCTGACATAATCAAAATAGACTCGGAGTCATTCAGAACCATGAATCCCACCTATGATCTCTTCATTTACATGACCTATGGCAGTGAGATCCTTGTGGCAGACATCGGAAATGCTGTTGTGGGCTATGTTGTGGTCTCCTACAGAGAAGAGGAGGCAAAGATAATGTCTCTGGCAGTTAAAAGGGAGTTCAGGAGAAGGGGAATAGGAAAGATGCTTCTGAGAGAAGTGATAAGAAGGGCGAGAAGCAAAGGTATTAAAAGGCTCACACTTGAGGTGAGGGTATCGAACAGAGCTGCACAGGAGCTCTACAAAAAATTGGGATTTGAAGTTGCTGGAGTTCTTGAGTCCTATTACAGTGACGGCGAATCTGCCTATTTAATGCACCTGTACCTCGACAAGACTGATGACCTCTCTCAGTCTTGGGTTTGAAAGCAGGTTGCCGTGATCCTTCTCGCTCAGCATCTCATTGAGCCCTCTGCAGAGAAGGAATATCGCCCTCTTGTGGTCGTTCTTGCTTTTGTGGATGTGTACGGGCTGTACACCAAGCTCCTCATACTCCCTGAAATAACCGTTTGTGAGTCCAGCTTCTTCAAGAAATCTCTTAACATGGAACAGTGTTAAATGCAGGAAGACCAACTCTTCTTTGTGCATTCAGCACCACCAAAATTCCTCATTATCATACCGTATAAAAGCTTTATTTATCATTACTTTGGCTAAATACGTATCTATACGTACTGTGAGATTTTCTTGCTATCTGTAAGCTTTTTTAAATACATCTGATCAGAAAGCTTTAAAATTTTTCGGGCTGAATTTTCCTGATGAAGGTTCTGCTGAGCAGAAAAGATACAGTCAGGCTGCTGATACTGTCAGAGCTCATGAAAAATCCTGAGTGCAATCAGAGAGATATTGCAAGAAAGATAAGCGTAACCCCTCAGGCGGTTTCGGAGCACTTCAAGGAGCTCATTGCTGAAGGGATGGTGAGTGTTATACATAAAGGTTATTACGAACTCACAGAAAAGGGCAGGGAGTGGCTGAACAGAAACCTTCTCGATCTGCACCTCTTCACCCAGGAAGTTCTGAACCGCGTGCATTCCTCATCAATTGTGGCTCTTGCAATGGGCAGAATAAGGAGTGGTGAGAGGGTTGAATACTGGTTTGAGGATGGCTTCATATATGCCAGAGAGAATCCGGAAGGAAATGGCGTTGCCATGAGTGATGCTGATGACGGTGAGGATGTGCTTGTGAAGCCGGGAGGACAGTTCACCCCACCATCAAAGGGAGAGATCGTGGTTTTCAGAATACCCATGGTTGAGAGCGGCGGCAGCAGAAATGCAGACATTGACCTGCTTAGGAGAATAATAAAGGAAAAAAGAAGACACATAGTTGTTGCCATGGGGTTTGAAGCTCTCGTCTCATGCAGGAAGGCAGGAGTGGAGCCGATATTCTTCGGAGCCAAGAATGTATGCATTGAGGCAGCACATCAGGGGAGTGGTGTTGTTGCCGTTGTCACAGAGTCGCTGATTGAGGATCTGATAAGAACGCTTGTTGACGAGAATCTTGGTTTTGAGATTGTGGAAGGTCATCTCCAAAAAGGTTAAAAACCAACCGATAGTAAGCTTTGGGATTGTGAGGTGTTGTCAATGATTGCAAGGGTGGTAGAGCTCCTGCTAACAGCAGAGATATTCAACAGGCATGAAAATCTCACAGAGGATGATATACCGAAGGAAATGAGAAAGGTTTTCTACACAAACGGAGGTATCAGAAGACCCCTCGTTGTAAAGGAGAACATACTGAAGGGATTTGTTGATTACGATGAAAAGGAGCTCAGAAAGCTCCCATTTGTTGACATCAATGCCTTCAACAGGCAGGTGAAGATAACCGCCTTTGAGATTGCAGTCAAGTGGATGCTGAAAAATGGAATTGAACTTATAAAAAGAAACCCTGTCTTGGCTTACTTTTACGAAAACTACGATTCCACCGGAGTTTCTTATGAGGAGGCAAAGAAATACAACAAGCCGAAGTACAGCGATTCAGAATGGCTGAAGGGAGTTATTGAGGAGTTCAAGAAGGATGAGTCAACAGCAGAAATGCTCGGACTTGTGAGAATATTCTCCCCTGAGGATCTGGATGATGACATTTCAAAGGTTGTTCTTGATGAGGATCAGATGGATGAGATAAGAAAGATAGAGATCGCAATTGAGGAGAGGGAATGGCTGAGAAATGTTGGACTCAAAGAGATAGGTAAGCTTTTGTTCATCGGACCACCGGGAACTGGAAAAACAACCACTGCAAGATACCTGAGCAAGAAGCTTCTTCTGCCTCTTGTGGAGGTTAAGCTCTCAATGATAACCAGTCAGTTCTTGGGCGAGACCTCAAAGAACATAGAAAAGGTGTTCGAGATCGCAAAGAGACTGTCCCCATGCATACTTTTCATTGATGAGTTTGATTACGTTGCAAAAACAAGGACGAGCGATGAGCATGCTGCTGTCAAGAGAGCGGTCAACACCCTCCTGAAATCCATAGATGAAATAAACCTTGTTGATCATGGTGTGCTTCTAATCTCAGCCACAAACCATCCAAGTCTTCTCGATTCAGCAGTATGGAGGAGGTTTGACAAGATAGTTGAGTTTCCAGAGCCATCTGAGAATGTGAGAAAAAGAATATTTGAGCTGACACTCGAGAGAATACCAGGAGATTACAGAATTGATGAGCTTGTCAAGATGACAGAAGGTTTCACAGGAGCTGAGGTTAAGCTTGTTGTCAGGGAGGCTGTGCTTTCAGCTCTGATGGAGGGCAGAAAGGAGCTGACGATGGATGATCTGATAAAGGCTGTTGAGGATGTCAGGGAAAGAATAACCCTGAAAAACTCCTACTGAACATGAAGCTGACAATACTTGGAACCGGAGACTCCCCCGGGACACCGGTAATAGGGTGCCACTGCAAGACATGTCAGGATGCAAGGAAAAAGGGCTGGGAGAGGCTCAGATTCTCAATTCTTGTTGAGAATGATGGAAAAACCATACTGATCGACACCTCCCCTGACATGAGAAAGCAGCTTTTAAAGGCCAATGTTGACAGGGTTGATGCAGTTATATGGACACACTCCCACTACGATCACTTCGCTGGATTTGGAGATTTCTACAGAGTTCAGAGCAATGTCAGTGTTTACAGCAGTGGAGAGGTGCTTGAGGATGTTGGTAGATTCATGTTTTTCATGAAATACAGGGAGAAGCAGGTTGAATGCTACGAGCCGTTTAATCTCTTTGGAGTTGACATAACCCTTGTTGATGTTACCCATCCACCGATGAGAAGATCTCATGGTATCATTCTCAATTACAGGGGCAAGAAGGTAGTCATAACCGGCGACACAAATCCGTCAATTCCTGAAAAAAGCATTGATGAAATGCTTAATCCCGATTTGCTGATTGTTGATGCAATAGCTCCGGAAGGTTACAGGCTTAAAAAGCACATGAACGCTGGAGAGGCATTTACCCTTGCAAAGAAGCTCAGGGCAAAGAAAACCCTTTTCATTCACGTTGGCCACTTCTATCCACCAAACACCAAGTATCCCCTGGCAAGGGACTTTGAGAGCTTTGAGTTCAGGGGTGTGAGCCTTGAAGATTTTCTGTAACGGAGTCGATATAGGCGGAGCAAACATCAAGGTTTACAGAGGAAGTAATGGGAAGGCCGAGATCCATTACTTTCCGATGTGGCTTGAGCGGGAAAATCTCGAGAACTTTCTCAGAGATCTGAATCTGAAGGGTAAAACGGGAGTTGTGATAACAGCAGAGCTTGCAGATTCGTTCACATCCAAGGAGGAGGGAATCAGATACATCGCCTCAATCTCAGAGAGGGTTTTTGGTGATGTATTTTTCATAGATCTTGATGGTAATCTGAAAAAGAAGATAGATGATCCTCTCAACTTCTCAGCCTCAAACTGGATTGCAAGTGTGAAGTCTTTAACCGAAAATTTTTCGAGTTTCATCTTTGCAGACATGGGATCCACAACAACCGATATCATTCCTGTTTTGAACAGAAAAATTATGGCTGGAAAAACAGATTTTGAGAGATTGAGGAATAAAGAGCTCCTCTACTTCGGGATGCTGAGAACACCATCTTTTTTTCTGATGAATGAAAACGTCTCATCAGAGTTCTTTTCAATAACTGCAGATGTCATGAGGATTCTCGGGGTCATTGATGAGAGAGCCTACACCTGTGACACACCTGACGGGAGGGGGAAGGGAGTTGAGGAATGCTACCAGAGATTTGCAAGACAGTTCTGTGCTGACAGGAAAGAGCTGGGAGATGAGTTTCTGAAGGAGAAGGCACTCGAAATAAAAAACGAGATGGTGAGAAGAATTTCGGAGGCATTCATCGAAAAGAGGAGAAAATTTGGGATTGATCTTGTTGTTGGGTGTGGAATTGGTGAGGTGGTGCTTGAGAAGTCTGCCGAAATTGCAGAAATGGAGTATGTCTCATTGAGGGAAGAATTTGGAGATATTTCAGACATATTTCCTGCTTACGCAATTGCAAGGCTGGTAGAGAGGTATGATCGTTGTTAAGATTGGCGGAAGTGTGGTCAGGGTGGCAAAAGAGGTGTTTGATGAGCTAAATGAAACCGGGGATAACATCCTCGTTGTTCCCGGAGGATGGATTTTTGCTGAGAGAATAAGGGAAATGAATGTTGATGATGACTCAGCCCACTGGATGGCGATTGAGGCAATGAACCTATACGGTTATTATCTCTCGAAATATGCAGAGGTTATCGAACCTCAGGATCTCAATTTCAGAGTGGATGGAGTGAAAATCATCCTCCCTTACATTCTCCTTAAAAGGTATGATGAACTTCCCCACAGCTGGGATGTTACTTCTGATAGCATTGCAGTGTGGATTGCTGAGAAAATGAATGCCGAGAAAATAATCAAGGTGACGGATGTGGATGGGATTGTGGTGGATGGCAGGGTTGTTCAGGAGATAAAAGCCAGAGAGATCAATTTTGAAACCTGCATTGACAGATTCACACCAGTCCTTCTTGAGAGATACGGCAGAGACATGTTCATATGCAACGGCTTTGCAAGGGGAAGGGTAAAAGATTATATAATGAAAGGGATAGCTTTCGGCACTACCGTGATCGGGAGGTGATGACGTGGAGATATACAAGTGCGTGACGTGCAACGCGAATCTCATTGGCACGAATTATGTTGCATTCCTCTGTCCATCGTGTGGGGAAACGATTTACAGGTGTAAGAAGTGCAGGAGGCTTGGCAATCCCTACGTATGTGAGAGCTGTGGATTTGAAGGGCCGTGAGGTGGTGAGATGGGTAAGGTATTCATGAAGCTTAGGGTTATGCCCAGGGATGTTGATGTGGACCTGAAGGCTCTGAAAGAGAAGGTAAATGCGGTTAAGCCTGAAAATGTTGAGATAGCGGACTTTGGAATTCAGCCAATTGCCTTTGGTCTGAAAGCCCTGCTTGTTGCCGCTGTCATGCCGGATGAAGAGGGTATTGGAGACAGGCTCATCGAGGAGATTCAGAAGATTGATGATGTTGAGAGTGTTGAAATAGAGGCGCAGGAATTGGTATGATAGAGAGGATCGTGGCCCCGCCGCTTGGGGCAAATGTCTACTTAATTCTTGATGAGAAGAAAGCTCTTGTTGATGTTGGAGGAGATTTTGACTTCATTCACAGGGCAGTTTCAGGGTATATTGATGTTAAGGAGCTGGACTACATAATTCTGACCCACACCCACTTCGATCATGCATCAGCCACAAGGGATCTGAGAGAGGTGAGCAATGCAAAAGTTATGCTGCACGAAAAGGAATATGACTTCGCAAAACTTCAGAACTTCTCCTCATCATTCTTCGGAATAAATTTCCCTCCATTTGAGGCAGATTCACTTCTCAAGGAAGGAGATGTCATAGACCTTGGCAAACTGAAACTGGAGGTCATCCATACACCGGGCCACACTCCCGGCAGCATATGCCTTTACGATGAGGGTGAAAGGCTGATGTTCACGGGGGATACGGTATTTCCAAATGGGGGTTTTGGGAGGGTTGATTTCCCTGGAGGAAATGCAGTTGAGATGATTGAATCGCTGAAAAGGCTTTCCGAGTTTGATGTTGAGATCATGTATCCGGGACATGATGAGCCCGTGAACAGTGCAAACGAGCATGTGAAGCTTGCTCTTAAATTTGCCAGAATGTTTCTATGATTGATGTTGTGCTTGTTGAGCTGAAAATTCCTGAAAACATCGGATTCATTGCAAGAGTTATGAAGAATTTCGGTTTCAGGAATCTGGTTCTTTACAGATGCAATGTTGCAAAGGAGAGCTACATAACCGCATCCCATGCAAGGGATGTGATAGAGAATGCGAGAATAATCGAGAGCCTTGAGGATTATCTGGCAGAGAAAAGCTTTGCAGCTGCAACAACGGGAATGAGGGGATACAATGTGGGGAACTACATCAGAAAGGCAATAACCCCCAGACAGCTCAGGGAACTCTTCACGGAAAATTCAGCCATACTTTTCGGAAGAGAGGATTTCGGTCTTTTTGATGAGGAGATAAAGCTCTGCAATGCCGTTGTCAGCATCCCCACATCTGATGATTATCCTGTTATGAATGTGAGCCATGCTGCAGCCGTTATACTTTACGAGCTGTCAGATATCTCTCTCGAGCATGTTACCGAGTCAGCAACTCAGAAAGATGTTGACGTTCTTGTGAATTACTTTGAGGAGCTTATGAGGGAGGTCTGGTATCCAAAGCACAGGATCGAGAAATCGAGGGTAATTCTGAAAAGAGCACTTGGCAAGGCTGCACTTTCAAAACATGAGGTGAATCACATGGCTGGAATTATCAGGAAAAGTGTATTATATGTGAGGCACCTAAAATCATCTCATGGAAAGGAATAGAATTATTCTTCTCCTAACTGTTGTCACCCTCATACTGATATTCCTTTACCTCCTGACCCCCCTTCTTGACGGAATAATTCTCGGAATTGTTCTTGCTTATGTTGCGAGACCCATGCACTCAAGGCTCAGAAAGGTTACGGGAGATGCCATATCTGCCTTCATATCTACAATGGTCATTGCCGTCCCCCTCTTCGTCTTCCTTTTTTATGGCATTTTTCAGGGCGTGTCCCAGCTCATATCAATTTTGAGAAATCTTCAGGACTATGTCACGTATCTCAACACCTTCATCTCACAGCTCGACCCCGAGACCGCGGGAATAGTCAAACCCCTTTTCGATCAGTTTCTCTCTTTCATCAACAAAAGCCTTGGGGACATTGCTGTGAACATAACAACCAAGTTCATCTTCTTCATCATGAATTTCTTCATCTCAACAATTGTCTGCTTCTATTCAATCCTCGATGGAAAGAGGGTTGCAGACAGGATAATAGGTGCAGTTTTTACAGACGAGTCTGCCAAGGGATTCTTTGATGAACTGGATAGAACCTTCACAAACCTCTGGTTCGGGAATTTTGTTGCGGCACTGCTCATAGGGATGGCATCAATACCGTACTTTATATATTTTGGAATTCCCTACGCACCCCTCTTAAGCGGCCTCATGTTTCTTGCAGCCCTGATTCCCGTGTTCGCTGAATGGATGGTCATACTTCCAGTCTCGATTTACCTTTTCTTTCAGGATCCGCTGAAGGCCGTGTGGTTTCTGGCCATCGGAGGTATCTTTCTCTACATAATCCCCGAACTCGTTCTCAGGCCATACTTTGTTGGCTACACCTCAAAGGTTCATCCTCTTGTTCTTATGATTTCATTCATTGGTGGTGGACTTGTGGCGGGTGTGAGCGGATTCTTCCTAACACCAATGCTGGCAGCACTCCTGACTGCAATATACAACTACTACACATCCACTCAAAATCAGCAAAAGGTTGAGGACTAAATGGCTGTTTTTGCATGCTCAGGAGCAATCTGTTTGAGTATCTTCTGGTCTGTTATCACTCCAACAGGCTTTCCTCCGGACTTCACAACGAGTATTCTTACATTCTCATCATTCATTATTCTGAGGGCCTCTCCAAGAGTGATATCCTTCTCAACAGAGACTATTTTTGGTCTCATAACCTCCTCAACAGCTCCTTTCAGCTTACCCTCCTTTACAGCCTCTGCAACATGATCAAGGGTGAATATGCCGACAAACTCGCTTCCCTTCACAACAGGCATGCAGTATATTCCCCTTTCAGCAAGCTCCTTTGCAGCGTTCTCCACCACCTCATCTGCCTTTATCGTGTGTATGGGAGTTGACATGTACTCCCCAACTGTCTCCTTTGGCAGTGCAACTATCTTCTCTATGTCTATGACGACGGTATTCTCCGTATCATCTCTCCCAACAACCTTCCCAAAGACCATGAGCTCATTAACGGGTGTGGGTCCGACAACAATTCTGTCATTGGGTGAGATTTTTCTTATGTTTCCGATTATTCTGATTCTTGCCTGACAGACCTTTGGATGGGAAAGTGTTGGAAAATCAATCTCCTCAGCTGAGAGATCATCTTGAGGCTCACCATTAACAACAACAGGGACCTTGACAGATTCCTCATAGCTCGTAATTGAGAGCATTTCATATGCCTTTGACGTGGGCCTGTAACCACCTTTTGGCCCCGGAACACCTTCAACGAGCCCAAGCGATCTCAAGGCCTGCATCTGATTTCTTACAGTCCCCGGATTTCTGTTGATCAGCTCTGCAATCTCCTCTCCCTTGACACTTCCTCCCCCCTTGTTCTTGTATATTGTGACAAGAGCGTAAAGGATGTCCTTCTGAATCTGGGTGAGTTCAAGCTCCATTTTCCATCCCTCCTTTCAATTCATCTCATCGAAATAGTTTATATATTTTTCCAGCAATTAAACAGATTTAAGGTTTCTGGCGGAATAACATTTTAAACAAATCCCAACAGCCTTTACAGTAATGACATTCAATCCCAGAAAGCTTCCAACAGTTCTCACATCCCAGGAGCTGATCGACAAGGCATTCAGGAGAGCTTCCAGAGTTGCAGGGAGAAGCAGAAAGGAAAAAGCTCTGAACAAGCTTTCAACAGTTTCAAACGTTCTTGAGAGCTACTTCACCAGAATTGTTTCCGAACATCCATCTTATGACAATCTCGACCCCTTTTACAGGGAGATGGTTGATGCTGTTGTTGGAATAGGACAGCTGAGGAAAAGTCTCGCCTCGCTGAAATGGGCGAACTCCATGACTCAGAAGATAATATCAGGAGGAGTAAGGAGAATAAAGGGGGGTCAGAATCCTGAAAATGTCCTGAAGGAGGTTTACGGGAGAATTGCATCGATAATAGAGCAGATTGACGATGAACTGAGATTTCTGAATGAGGCAAAGCAGAAGATGAGGGAGATTCCAACTCTGAGTGATGACTTCACGGCAGTCTTTGCGGGTTATCCGAATGTTGGCAAGTCAAGCATAGTCTCGATCATATCAACGGTAAAGCCGGAAATTGCAAGCTACCCCTTCACGACCAAAGAAATATATGTTGGCTACATTGAACTTGATGCAGGCAGAATTCAGATAATAGACACTCCAGGACTTCTTGACAGACCGATAGAGAGGAGAAACAGAATCGAAAGACGGGCGATTCTTGCTCTGAGACATCTTGCAGACGTTATTGTTTTTGTCATTGATCCTACAGAAACATGTGGTTTTCAGCTTGAAAAGCAGCTATCTCTGCTTTCGGAAATAAAAGGTCAGTTTGAAGTTCCTGTGGTGGAGATATACAGCAAATCAGATCTCCACAACATGAGGGACAGACTGGCGGTATCGGCATACACAGGCGAGGGTGTTGGTGAGCTTGTCAGAATTTTAAAGAATCTTGCAGAGGGCGAGTCCGGCAATGTAGCCGGCAATAACTGAAAAATTGAGTATTGGCAGCCCGGGGTGAGCTTTTTTGCTTTTTTCAACCATCCTGAGAAGAAGAAAGAGCCCTGCAATACCTGAAATGAATGTTACGAAGGGCTGGATTATGCAGCTGCCGAAAATAAATCCTGAAACTACCAGAATGTTTGGCATAACCGCATCTCCAACACCCATCATTGCATCCCTTTCCTTTCCCGGAATTATAAAAAGCACGGGTATTTTCATCTCTGAAATGCTGTCGGCAAGTGTGAGCATGTGTTTTGTCTTGTAAACCGCCATGTAGTCATACAACGCCAAGGTAACAAGCAGGACTATGACAGGAAGGGGTTCCATGCTTATTCCAAATATTGCCGTTACGGTTGCACCCACAATTACTGCAGAAATGTTCACCACCATCCAGTGCCTTGTCCTGACAAGGAGATAAAGAAGAACTGATGACGGAATGACGGAAAGAATTCCAGTGAAGGGGAAAAATCCGTAAAAATAAGTTATGAAAAGCAAAAAGTAGAAGAGTGGCTTTATCAGGGACTTTTTGAGCCTTATGATCACCAGAATTGCTGCTGTAAATCCGAGAATCATGAGTAGGTAGGCAAAAGAGTTTGAAATATCTGATGCATTTTCAAACGCCTGCATTCCTGCACCAGAGAATGCAGGGGCTATCAAAATCGCAAGTATTCCTGTCAGAATGTAGAAAATGCCAAGCAGATACCTCTCTTTCATCAGTATCTCAGCCTTATACTCTCTCCCTTTGCCAGGGCAAGTCTTATCGCCTTACCTGCATCCCTGTCCTTTCTCACCCTTATAACTCCTTTCCTCCCAACCTCGGCTGTGAGCAGGTATTTCTCTCCGGCATACACATCCACGCTCCTTCCTTCAAGCCCCTCAGCATGTATCACGTAGTGCTTCCCCTTTTCCTCGACCACCGTTTCAGTTTCACTGCTTCTCTCAACCTTGAGAGGTTCAATGTCAATGCTTATTCCAAGCTCATCTTCAATCATCTTTATCCTTTTTCCTTTCCTGCCTATGAGGTGCGGTATCTCATCCTCAGGGATATAAACTATTGCCTTTCTTTCGCTGACAGCCTTTATCTCATATACAGAAACGAGATCCCTTATCTTGCTTTCAACAGCATAGACCACAAGCCTGTTTTCCGTCTCGCTTTCAACGGGCATCACAACAACCTGCTCTCCGTAGGTGTATATCTCGAACTCAACCTTTTTTGTCTCAAAATCTGTAACCTCAATGACTGGTCTTGCAAGATCTGCCTCTGTCATTCCGTGGGGAACCTTTACCGTGAAGCTGAGCTCATAAACCTTTTCTATTCTCCCTTTGTCAATGAAAATCACCGTGTCAACAACCTGGGGTATTACTCCAAGCTCCACTCTACCGATCATCCTCTGAATTGCATCTATTGCCCTGGTGGCGTGGGTCACGCCTATCATTCCCACTCCTGCAAGCCTCATGTCCGCAAAGACCTGAAAGTCCGAGGTCTTTCTCACCTCGTCATATATCGTGTAATCCGGTCTGACGAGCAGAAGAACATCTGCTGTAAGGCCCATATCACCTTCAAGAGGAGCATACTGAGTTATCTCATCCTTTACCATCAGATCTCGGGGACTTTCCATGGTTTTCACCATGAATCCATTCTCCATCAGGTAGTTTGCAACACTTGCTGCAAATGTTGATTTCCCGGCCCCGGGAGGACCTGAGATCAGTATTCCTCTCTGCTTTTCTATGAACCTCCTTTTCAGTTCCTCGTTTATGCCATAATCATCAAGAGTTGCCCTTGCTATCGGTCTCACTGCTGTGATTTCCATTCTGTCTGAAAACGGCCTCTCAGCAATGGCTATCCTCAGATCCCTGAGCTGTACAACTGTCACACCCTTTCTTTCTATTTCAATGCTGCTGTCCTCATTCTGGGATGCAGCCTCGAGTATCTCGTGAGCTATGGCTCTGAGCTCATCAATACTCATTGGCTCCTCAGTTATTTTCACGAGCTCAAGATTTCCGATTTCTCCTTTCTTTGCGTACACCTCAACACCCTCTCTGAGATGCACGCTTGCCGTATCATCTGTGAAGAACTCCATTATTCTCGTCTTTTCCGGCTCGACAGTCTCTCTCTTAACATAAATCGCAGAAATCCCCTTTGAAACGGCCACTGTATACTGAACCCTGTCTCCAGTAACCAGAACAGCGTTTTCCCTTTCGGCAATCTCCCTTATCAGGTTATCTATTTCCCCCCCTTTTGCAAGCCTTATTTGCTCAAGATTTGGTCTTGACCCAAGGAAAATAACCTCATTCTCAAGTTTTTTACAGATTTCTCTTATCCTCTTTATCTCTTCAAGCCCCTGAAAACCCGTCATTCTCCCAAAATTCGCCTGAGCCTCAAGTTCAGCAACTACGGCTTCAGGTATGATTACGGTTCCCCTTATTTCTCCATTTTCGATCATCCTTGTAATCCTTCCATCAACAATGACGCTTGTATCAATAACATATTTCATTCAGTCTCCCTCCAGCCTTCTGAAAAAGCAGGTGTAGTTTCCGGTGTGGCATGCATTTCCATGCTGCCTTACAATGTAAAGCACAGCATCCCCGTCACAGTCCACCCTCACCTCAACAACTTCCTGAACATTTCCTGACTCCTCTCCCTTCATCCACAGCTTTTTTCTGCTTCTGCTGTAATAGTGAGCTTTTTTTGTCTTTATTGTTCTTTTCAGAGCCTCCTCATCTGCATATGCAAGCATGAGAACTTCCTTTGTGTCAAAATCCTGGGCTATCACAGGCACAAGCCCATCCCTGTTAAATCTGATCTCCATTGCAGAATTTTAACTGGAAATGTTTATAAATTTAAGTGAGTTAATAGTGGTGGTGATTCCATGAAGAGGGTATCTTCGGGCATTCTCAATCTCGACTCGCAACTTGGTGGAGGTTTTCCCGCAGGGAGTGTTGTTCTAATGATTGAGGATCCAGGGGCTGGAGCTGAAGTCTTTTCGTATCATTTTATCCATGAAGGTATAAAAAATGGAGAGAAATCCCTTTACGTTTCCACTAACGATACTGCCGAAGAAGTGAAGGAAAGCATGATGCTGTATCTCAAGATATCTGAAAACGATTTCGATGGTGTAAAATTCTTGGACTTCATGGGTGCAAGAGTTGGAAGTGTTGGTTTGCGAGAAAGCCTCACACTTTCGGGAGACCCATACAACAGAGTGATAACAGAATGTGCAAAGGATTACAGAAGAGTCGTTATAAACAATCTCGGATACTTTGCCGAAGATTATGACAGAAAAACAGTGCTGAATATGCTTGAGTCAATGGCAATAAGTGCCAGGAAAAATGAATCAGTTGTTTTTGTCCTGTTCACAAAGGGAATGTTTGAGCCAAGTTTTGAAACTGCTGTAAAGCAGGCAGTTGATGGAATCATTGAACTAAGCCTGAGAGAAGCCGAAACAGAAATACAGAGAAGACTGAAAGTCATAAAGCTGAAAAGAACACTCGTTCCAAAATCGATATTCAGGTATGATATAACAGACAGAGGTATCAAAATGGAATCTGTCACAAGAGTGTTATGAGAATATACCAAGGCGTAATTGAGATTAGAGATTTGAAAAGTTTTTTACAGAAAGTTCCCGATGGGTGCATTTTTATTGATGCTGATTATGTTATAGATCTGAAGACTGTGGAATTTGCGGTTAAAAAAGCCATCAGGTCATGGGAAAATGGAAAAAGAATCTCGAAAAACATAGCTATGGAGACTCTTCTCCATTTCTCCGGAACAAGGCAGATAAATCATGCAGTAAAGGCAGGACTTAAGGAAGGATTCAACAGGATCGTTGTTGTTGATCTGAATTCATGCAAAAAGTTCCTTGAAATGCAGGGTTTTAGGGAATCTGAAGTTTTAAAGATTGATCAAGAAAAGTTGAAGAAAATTGCACAGTTTTATGGAATAAGTAACGAAGAAATAGAGATTACTGGATGGGAAAAGCTCAATTTACTTGTCAGGGAAAAAATAGCTCTTTTTTCGGTCTCAAAATAGTTATAAATTTTCCCGTTAATTTTTCGCTGATGTGGGGAATTGATGAGAAAATCGAGGTGGCTGGAGAGATAATTGCAAACGCCAGACATGCTGTTGTTTTTACAGGTGCCGGTGTATCTGCTGAGAGCGGGGTTCCAACTTTCAGGGGGAAAGATGGTCTGTGGACAAGGTATGATCCTGAAGAGGTTGCGTCAATAACCGGCTTCAGGAGGAATCCCAGAGCATTCTGGAACTTTTCAAAGGAGCTCCTGCTCAAGAAAAAAGCTGAACCGAATCCTGCACATTATGCAATAGCAGAGCTTGAGGAAATGGGGATAGTTAAGGCCGTCATAACCCAGAATGTTGATATGCTCCACCAGAGAGCCGGGAGCAAGGTTGTTTACGAGCTTCACGGTTCCATGGAGTTTGTTGACTGTCTTGATTGTGGAAAAACATACAGATGGGATGAGATAGAGAAGATTCTGGAAAGGGATGAGGATATGAAATGTCAGTGTGGGTGCCCTTATCTCAAGCCGAGAGTTGTTCTTTTTGGAGAGCAGCTGCCAGCAGACGTACTTTCCGCTTCTATAGAGGAGAGCAAGAAGTGTGATGTTTTTATGGTTGTTGGTTCATCCCTTGTCGTCTATCCTGCAGCAAACCTGCCAATGTATGCCAAGAATTCGGGTGCGAAGCTCATAATCGTGAACGCTGAAAGAACCCATGCAGATGATTACTTTGATGTTGTAATCCATGGGAGAGCTGGAGAGGTGATGCCGAGGATAGTGGAGGCTGTGAAAAGGCTGAGACGATAAATAGATTTTCCAGATAAAAGGGTTTAAATTAAAAATCCTCAAATGTTTAACCGTGAATAATCAAAAAATTCTTAAAGATGATTGTAGAAGGTAAAACACTTCTGAAAACAGAGGTGTTTCTATGATTGACAGTAATATTTTCGAGAAAATGCTCAGAAAACCCCAGATTTTCAAGAACAGGGATGTTTTAAGGCACTCGTACACCCCTGAGTACCTGCCCCACAGGAAGGAGCAGATTGAGGCAATCGCATCCATTCTGTTACCTGCACTTCAGGGTGAGACACCATCCAACATACTCATTTACGGAAAAACAGGCACAGGAAAAACAGCAACGGTGAAATTTGTTGGAAGGCAGCTTGAAGAAGCTGGAAGAAAGATGGATGCCCACTGCTATGTCCACTACCTCAATTGCGAGATAATTGACACCCAGTATCGAGTTTTGGCAACTCTGGCAAAGGTTCTGGGAAAGAATGTTCCAATGACGGGGTGGCCGACAGATCAGGTTTATGAAGAGCTCAAGGAAGCCATAGACAGCAGAGATCAGACGATAATAATTGTTCTGGATGAAATAGACAAGCTTGTCAGAAAGGGGGATGATGTCCTCTACAACCTTTCAAGGATAAATTCGGAGCTTGATAATGCAAGGGTAAGTCTGATAGGCATATCAAATGATCTGAAGTTCAAGAACTTCCTTGATCCCAGGGTTCTGAGCTCATTGAGCGAGGAAGAGATAGTCTTTCCACCATACAATGCCACCCAGCTTGAAGACATACTTGCCCAGAGGGCAGAGCTGGCCTTCTATGATGGAGTTCTTGAGGAGGGGGTGATTCCGTACTGTGCCGCTTTGGCAGCTCAGGAGCATGGAGATGCCAGAAAGGCACTTGACCTGCTCAGGATAAGTGGGGAAATTGCAGAGTCGAGACAGGATGGAAGGATAACAAGAGATCACGTTAGAGAGGCTGTGAGAAAGATGGAGTGCGATCATGTGGTCGAGGCAGTCAAAACACTGCCAAACCAGAGCAAAGTTGTACTTTATGCCATGATCCTCTTGCACAACAGCGGAAAGAGAAAATTCACAACAGGAGAGGTTTTTGCAGTTTACAAGACTCTGTGCAGGAAAATAGGTATGGACATTCTCACTCAGAGGAGGGTGAGTGACCTGATTTCCGAGCTTGACATGCTGGGGATAATTAACTCCATAGTCATATCAAAGGGAAGATATGGTAGAACGAGGGAGATAAAGCTTGATGTTCCTGTAGATGCTGTGAAGGAGGTGATTCTTGACGATTACAGGTTTGGTGTTTTGAGGAGGTATGAAGGCAATTTTCTGAATTCCTCTCTTGATCATTTCGATTGAGATCTGAGAAATTCATCCATTTCTCTTTTTTCAGGGAAATTTCTTGCTCCTGTTCTCTGTATGTTGTGACTTGCGGCAAAATTTCCTGCGAGAAGGCATGTCTCGATTTTGAACTTGTTGAAGTAAGCGTACAGAAATCCGGCTGTGAATGCATCTCCCGCACCGGTGGTATCAACCACATTTACCCTGAATGCTGGAGCAGAGAATTTTTCACCTCCTTTCAGGGCAATGCTCCCTGATGGCCCCTTTGTTATTACTGTGAGATCCACTTGCTTCTCTACTCCCTCCAACATTCTGTATTCGTCTTGGGACAGGAAGATTATGTCTGTGAGATTGAGAAGCCCTTCAAGCCTGTTAATTCCAAGCCTTGAATATGGGTATCCGGGATTCAGAATCACTTTTTTACCGTATTTCTTGGCATTTTCGGCTATTTCAATGTGAACCTCGAGGCTCCTCTCGGAGGGGAACGGGTCCAGATAAAAGAACTCTCCCCATCTGTAGTCATCATCCCTGAGGAAAGCATAGAATTCTCCTGATGCGTTGGGATAAACGAAAAATGTCCTCTCCCCATGCCTGTCAACAAAAACGTCCACCCTGCCAGTTTCCAAGTCAAGCACTTCGAAAAGGCATTCGATTCCGTATTTTTCCATCTCCCTTCTGTAAAATTTTCCGTCCTCATCGTTCCCTATGGTGGAGACGAACCTTGCCTTAACTCCAAATCTGGCAAGACCCCATATCACATTTCCAGCTGCTCCACCTGCATGCTTCTCTGTTCTCTTCACAATCGCATGGCCACCCCTTTCGGGGAACTCATCAATCAGGCATATTCTGTCAACAAGGGCCGGACCTATCCCTGTTATCACACTTGATGGTTGCAGCCAGTATTATTATTTTTTACCGCTGTTTCTTTGAAAAAAACGTATTATGTATCCTTATAATGGTTTTTGGAGTTCTGGTTAAAAAATTTTAAATATTTAAAAATCAATACATGGGTTCATTATGTATTCGGCTCAGTTCAAGCTTGAAGCATTAACTCCGATTTTCATGCGAGGTGCAGATCAGAGCAAAGCCGAGATTCGAGCCTCTTCGATCAAGGGATTGATGAGGTGGTGGTTCAGGGCTTTAGCCGGGAGCTATTTCGGTGATGACGTTGAGGGGTTGAGGGGAGCTGAGGAGTACGTTTTTGGGAGCACGAAGAGGAGGAGTAAAGTTGTTGTTGAAATTGCTGAGATAAAGGGTGGCTTAAGAAGTTTTGATGAACAAAAACCGGCTGATCAGTTGAGGTATTTATGGTTCTCTGTAAATCTGCTTGCAAGAAAAGGAGAGATGAAATTCTACTATCCATCAGGAACGAAATTCACGATAGTTGTAAAGAGTTCTGATGAAGAGTCTTTCAACATCGTTTTGGCATCTCTCTGGGCTTTGGTATCGCTCGGAGGTATGGGATTCAGAAACAGACGAGGAGCTGGCTCGCTTAAATTTTCGGGTGGGGATTTGGGTCTGCTTGAGGAACTCTCATTGAAACACAGGTTCAGTAAGGTGGAAGATTTCAGAAATTCGATTCTTTCCGCCATAAAGATTGCTGGATCGAAATTCGGTAGGGGATTGAAGAACGTGCAACCGCAGCCATACCCGATTTTAAGCGAAAATACGTCTTCTGTCAGCCTATGGGATGCAAGAACCAGCAACCCGATCCAAGCTTTGAGGAATTTTCAAGGCAGATATCAAAGATTCAGAAAATCCGAGATAAATAAGCGAGATCGGATAATCTTTGGTCTTCCAATGGATCTGAGAGGGAGAGGGACGAGAGAGATTCAGGATGTCCTTGAGGTCATAAAAAATGAAAGACGCGGATCTCCGATGCACATCGGTATTACACATATCGGAAGCAGAGTTTACGTTCGCATCGTTAAATTCAGGACGGAACCGTTCCACCCAGATGGAGATCTCAACAATTTGGCCAGCTGGAGAACTCTCGGGAGACTTAATGCGTCAATGAGAGAAATTTCAGTTTTCGGATCTCTGGAGGTGTTCAAATGAACTCAGATGAATTCTGGAAAAACAAGATCCGAGCATTCCTTCACGATCCTCCTGACAAGGCGTTCGAGCTAAAAACTCATGAAAAGAGAATAAAAGAAATTCTCGGAGATCTGATACCAAGCAAAAGTATAAAAAGAAAAATAAAAACTGCAGACACTCAGGCGTCTTCTCTCCAGAGAATAGATCTCGAAAAGTCAAAAGACGGAAAAGAGCTCAGATCGACCTTCGATAGAGTCCACGACACAGAGAAGTACGAATACATCGGTTACCCTGTGATCAGACATCCGGTGACTGGAGAGGTCAAGGAGTTTTGCATAATAGCTGGATCTCTTCCGGAAGTTGACAAGCCGGTCATAAATGTGAGGGATTCAGAGAGAGACGATTACGAAAAGAGGTTTTACAGTCTACTCGACAGAATTTTGAAGATTGAAAAGGAAACTTTCAGTAAGCTGGTAAAGTCCGGTGGAAGTAAAGAGGATTATCTGAGAATCTGGACATTTTACGAGGATGAACTCAAAAATGCACTAAAATCGGAGTTTTCAGAAAGTTTCGCTGAAGAATTCGTTAACCTTCCAGCTTACACCCTCAGCCCGGACCATACGCTTTTTGATCACGCCGATGCGACTTCTGTTATTTACGGTGCAGAGTGCAATGGTAGAAAGCCCGTACTTTTGCTTTTCAAGTTAAACCCCGTCCAGAAGTTCATAGCGGATTCGAGAAAAGAAAAGGATCTGTGGGCAGCAAGCCACATCCTCGCAGCTTTGACCTTCAGCGCGATTTGCGCAATCGTTGAAAAATTTGGTCCAGATGCTGTGATTTACCCCCACTTGAGGAATAATCCCTTTTTCCGTGCCTGGATCTTCTCGAAAGGAATACACGATTCAAAACCAGAGCCTAAGACTCTCTCAGCGGCTACAGTCCCTAACAAGTTCTTCGCCATCGTCGGCATAGAAAATGAAGGAGAACTTGACGAGCTAGAAAATGAGGTCAGTGAAAACGTTAACGGAATGCTTGAAGAGCTGTTCGGTTCGGTCTGGAGCGAGGTCTGGGATGGTGTCGTGGCTAAAAACGGATTCTTAGATAGCCTCGTGGAAAAAATTTCGAAGAAACTGGAAGAAGAAATCGAAAAGTGTAGCGACGAAAAAAGAAAAATCTCCCTTGAAAACGAGTTAAGAGAAGTTCTTGAGTATCGAAGCAACAAAAAGAAGCTACACAAGGAAATTTTGCTCAGCCACTTCAACTCAACTCTGAGCTTTCTGAAAGTCCCAGAAATCGATCTCTCAGGTGATAAGAAGAACGCATATGCCAAACTCAAAGATTTCGTTGAAAGTCTAAACCTGCCGAAAAACATCGAAAGGAAATATCTTGAGTGGCTTGAGATGCTGGAGAAAGTTGAGGCAAGCGACAACAAACCGTCGAAGTACGACCTCTACTCCCTTTATTACGAAATTCTGCTCGAACTGAACGCGATCGAGTCTGCGAAGTTTGTAAAACCAGCGGAGCCTTCAGGATTCAAGTGCACTCTCTGTGGTGAACATCTGGCGATAGGCGGTGAGAGCGAGCAGTTCATGAAAGAACTGTGGGAGAAAATCCACAGAGAATTGCCTGGATACTTGAGAGAGAATGAACGTTTATGTGCGGTGTGTCTTGTGAAAAGGTTCTATCCAAAATTCCTTCGAGAACTCGAACTTTTTGAAAAAATCGATTCTATCGTTCCGAAAACGGAGAGCGTAAGCGAAGTAGCTATGTGCAAAAGTACGAAAGCTGGAATTGCTTGGAAAGACATCTACGACTATCTACGTGATGAAAAGAATTTAGATGAAATACTTTCAGACGTAGCAACTGAAAAATATGAGAATCTTAAAGCGAAGCTAAAAGAACTAAAGAGCTTAATCAAAAAATTGATCGTCAACGTCGAGGAGCAACTCAAAAAACAGCGATATTACTCGGATGATTTTCTTAGAAATCTCCACAAGAGTTTCAGCAACGAGATCCTTTACATCGAAAACCTTCGGGATGCTAAATCTCTGCTCGACACACTCGGATTTAGGACGTTGGATAGTGTTAATATTGATGAGAGTTTGCTTTCTGAAGTTAGGGATAAGCTTTCAGAAATTAGCAGGCTAATAGAGGAGGAACCGCCGAAGTACTACGCCATCCTCGTGATGGATGGCGACGAGATAGGCAAGCTGCTGAGCGGGGACAAGTTGCTCGCAACAGCAAGTTACCTGCATCCTGAAGTTCTGAAGAAAGTCGGAGACGATCTGAAAGTCAAAGCTGAAAATGTGAAGAGACTTGTCACTCCTGCCGCACATGCTGCGATAAGCAAGGCTGTAATGAACTTTGCCGTGAACCATGTTTTCAAGATCGTTGAAAGTAATGGAGGAACTCTCATATACGCTGGAGGTGATGATGTTCTGGCACTTCTTCCGGTTGACACCGCACTTAATGCTGCTATTGAACTCGCAGATGCATTCTCAAAATCATGGAACGGTTGGAAAATCCTGCCGGGAGGGACGATAAGCGCGGGGATATTGATCGTTCACTACAAACATCCTCTTTACGATGCGCTCGATAAAGCCAGATCTTTACTTGAAAAAGCGAAAAATCTTGGAAGGAATGCAATCGCTATTGGGCTCTTGAAAAGGAGCGGGAGTTACTACGAGGCTGTGGCGAACTACGAAACTGTCAGCTATGTGAAAGCAATCGCAGAACTAATTGCCGAAAACAGGGTCTCTCCAAGAGTTCTTTACGACCTAATGAGTGTCGTGAATAAACTGCCCGGAGAAGGCGAGTTAATGCAGATTGTTAAGTACGAAGCTACCAGACACGCGAAGGAAAACGATGATGCCAGATTTTTCGTATCACTGTTCAGTAACGGCGTTAGTTGTGTCAGAGTTGAATTTGAAGAGGTATACGAAATTTCCAACCGAGTCGAATTTCAGAAGTTCGTGAACGAGCTTGTTAGGGAAGGGAGAGTCAGGGAGCTCAAAAAGTCGTCAGGTTTTTGCGGCTGTGATGCTGCTTACGATTTCGTCGTCAAAAAACAGGCGATGGGTTTTCTGTCTCTTGTCAAGATCGTTTTCGATGCCGAGAGGGGTGATGAAAGGTGATTCTGCTGATCGATCCCAGCGATGTACTGATGTTTCGGGAGTCGAAACCGTTTGGAATAGAGCATCACCTTGCGAGGACGACTTTACCACTGCCACAAACAATAGCTGGAGCGATAAGGTCGTCAATTTACCTGAGCAATGATTCCAAGACAGTGAAGGATGTCATTGGCTACGGAAATGAAGAGCCCGGTTTCGAGATTTTAGGCACTTTCTTTTACAGGAGAGTGAATGACAAAGTAGAAATTTTAAGTGAGTGTCCAAGAGACATAACCGACACTCTTCGGAAAGTGGAGCCATACAGAGTTGGTGGGATTGGCGTAACGATCTTTAAAGGAGAGAGTATTCACTTCAAACCGTTCAACGGGTTTTTGAGTTTCGACGGACTTGTCGAGTACCTCTCCGGAAAAGAGGTTGGGAGAGAGAATTTGGTTCGCAGAGAAGACGTTTTCGTATTGGAGCGCAGGGTTGGAATTGCATTAACTGAAAGCAGGGTTACAAAAGAGAAACACTTCTACCAAACCGAGATGCTCAGACTTCGAAATGGCTTTGGTATTGCGGTGTGGCTTGATGAAAATCTCGCAGAGCTTGCTGACCACGGAATGCTGAGACTTGGGGGAGAGGGGAGGTTTGCGAGGTTTGAAAAACTGCATTTGGAGCCTGGATGCTTTGCAGCTTTAACTGAGAACTGGAACAACATAAGAGAGGAGATAAATAAAAACGGTAGAGTGAAATTGTACTTTTCTACACCAGCTATTTTCGAGAATAGCGGCTACACTTCAAAATTGAATGAGAGCGAATTGGAAGAGAAATTAGAGGTCAAAAAAGTTGAGGTCGTAGCATCACTCACCGGAAAACCTCTATCCTTTAGTGGCTGGGATTACGTCGCAAAAAAGCCAAAACCGACAAGGTATGCAATACCAGCAGGATCAGTATACTTCATCGAGTTTGAGGGTAGGTTGAACATTAATGAGCCCTACATTAAACTCGGAAAGCTGACGAAGCTCGGCTACGGGCTGTGTTTTCTGGGGGTGTGGCCATGAAGGCTCTAATATCAATGACTGAGACTGTAATTGGCAGGGAGAGGCTTAAAAGTATGGTTGACGGTTTTATGGAGAAAGTTGTGAATGTGTTTAGACCAGACAAAATTGTTTTGTTCTACACAGAAGAATCAAGGGAAATGGTGAATCTAATCAAATCTCGTGTTGATGTTGAGGTTGAGGAAATCAAACTAATCGATGTCGTTGAATTTAATTCTTGCTTTAATATAATGTTTGAGACACTAAAAAAGTACGCTGGTGCAGAAGTACTCGTCAACTACATTTATGGCATGAAAACGATTAGTTCGGCTATAACATCCAGTGCAGTTTTTTCAAACGCTGAACTCGTGTATATTTCCGGAAAAAGGAAAAATGGGGTGGCTAAAAGTGGTCTCGAGAAAGTGCTAATCTCCGATGCTTATAGGTTAGGAGATGCAATGGTCTTCAAAAGAGTTGTAGGGTTCTTCAATGCTCATAATTTTGATGCTACGATTGCGGAACCTCAAAATTTAAAGGCTTTTGAGGCTAAAGATGAGCTAATTAAATTTCTGTCGGCTTACAGATGTTGGGATCTCTTCAATTATTCTGATGCTTTTGAGCTGTTGAAAACATCCTGGAAAGGACTAACGAAGCTTGTAGATGTGAATAGTGCAAAATCAAACATCGAATTCTTGGGAAGGCTTCTTGATTATAGGAGCAATGTTGAAAGACTGAAAATGATGCTACTCGATTTGGTTGAGAATGCAAGGAGAAAAAATGAGTCTGAATCGTGTGATGATGCTATCGCAAGATTGTATCGTGCCACCGAACTAATTTCACGAATATTCATAGAGAAGGGAGGATACAGTGATCCAATAGTCATCGATGAAAACAATATGGGTGGTGAAAAAGACAGAATAATTATCAGAGTGTACGGAGAATTTACTGAGAAAAAGAATGGCAGAATTGAATTTAAGGTTGGATTGATGAAGAAGATTGAAATTCTTTCGGAGTTTGAACTTCAAATTGCTATTGAAATGAGAAATGATAGGAAATCAAACGATCATCTGAAAAGAAGGAACGAATCAATTCTTACGCACGGTTTCAGAGTTGTGAAAAAAGAGGAAGCTGAGAAGTTACACGATCATTTGTTTCTGTATGTTAAGAAGGTCTATGGAAAATATTACGATGTTGATTCCGGACGGTGCAAGTTCCCTAAAATGGTGGTAGTATGAGCCTCGAGAAAATTAAAGAGATACTCGAAAAGCACAGAGATGAGCTTGAGAGAAGGTATGGAGTTAAAGAGATTGGAATTTTCGGATCTTACGTCAGAGGAGAGCAAAAAGTGGGCAGTGATATTGATATTCTGGTGGACTTCGAAAGGATTCCCACACTCTTAGAGTTCATCGAACTCGAAAACTACCTCTCAGAGATGCTTGGTATCGAGGTTGATTTGGTTATGAAACGGGCATTAAAGCCATCCATCAGGAAAGTTGTTCTTAAGGAGGTGGTTTACGTATGAGGATAGATGAGGATTACATCAGGGACATATTAGATGCTATTGATAAGATTGAAAAGTTCGTTGAGGATATGGATTACGAAAAATTCTCAAGAGATGATAAAACAAAGTTTGCAGTTGTAAGGGCATTGGAGATAATTGGTGAAGCCGTTAAAAACATCTCAAACGAATTGAAGGAAAGACATCCGAATATACCTTGGAAAACAATCGCTGGTATGAGGGACAAGTTGATCCACGCTTATTTCGGTGTGGATTGGGAAGTTGTATGGCTGACCGTTGATAAAGACATTCCGAAAATTAAACTCGCTTTTGAAAAGCTGTTGAACGAAATAGCTGGGGGAGATTAAGATGTTTGAAAAGGCAGTTATTTTTGGTTTGTATAGCATAACTCCCGTACATGCTGGAAGTGGAGCGGAGCTGAGTGTTATAGATCTGCCGATTCAGAGGGAGAGACACACGGGCTTTCCGATGATCTGGGGGCAGAGTTTGAAGGGTGTTTTGAGACGAGCTTACGAGGAGTTATCGAAAAGTAAAGAGAAAACAGAGATCATATTCGGACCGCCAACTGACAGAGCACACGAGCATGCGGGAGCGATAAGCGTTGGAGATGCTAAAATTCTGCTGTTTCCAGTAAGAAGTGCAAAAGGTGTTTTTGCTTACGTAACATGTCCAGAAGTTCTTGAAAGGTTTGCAAGAGACTTAGAGTTTATCGCTGAAATCACTGGCAAAAAAGAGCTAAAGCAAAATGCTCAAAATTTAAAAATTGGTGAGCTAAAAGATTCAAATGCTGTGGCTGGTGAAGCACTAATTTTTAATGAGGAACACAAGGAAATCATTTTGGAAGACGTAGTTTTGAAAATTGACTCAGACAATAAAATTTTAGAGAACACAATCAATGCTCTAAAAAAGGTCTTTGGTGAGAAAACAAATGATGATGTGTTGCTTTTCGGAAGAAATGTCGAATCCATTCAAAATCGACTTGCAATAGTGAACAACGATGTTTTCGGATATTTCGTGAAGTTTACAACCGAAATTGTAGCAAGAGTTAGAATTGACGCCGAAAAGGGCACAGTCGCGCAAGGTGGACTGTGGTATGAGGAATTCCTACCAGCAGACACCTTGATGTATTCACTAATCGCCATTGGAAAACCAAGAAAAGATGGATTAGAAGAGCTGAATGACGCTGGAAATATTGCTAAGATTCTAACCGACGTTTTCAGTGGAATATACCTGCAGGTGGGAGGAAATGAGACAGTCGGTAAGGGATTCATGAGAGTTCAGGTTTGGGGTGAGAACAATGAATCCAAGAGCCCTTGAGCAAGAGAGAGCAAAATTTGCCTTCAAAAAGGTGTCGGAAGTCAAAAAACAAGACAAAAAAGTTCAGGAAAAATACTCATCATATATTGAAAAAACACCCACAATGATTCTTACCAATGGTCTTGGGGCGACTCTTGCGTTTTACTTGTCTAAGCTCGAAAAACCAATCGATGATGTCAACTATCGAAACATCAACCCGAAAGACTATTCCACGCCAGATGCAATTGCATACGCGTATCTTTACAAACACATTTCAACTTGGCTTGCTGAAGGAAGTGGAGAGAATGGGATATTTAAAGGTCTAACCAAGGGAACAGACCCCTTGAAATACATTATGGAGAGCTCAACCATAGATGTTGCCATGCTGACAGATGAGACCCTCGCAATCCTCAACTGGATGAAAAAATTTGCGAAAGCTATGCTTGAGGAGGGCGAGACCCGTGAGTGATGTAGACATAATTTGCACAGTGAATAAAAACTTCAGGGAATATGCAGAAAAATTCTGGAAGGGGAAGACTAAAGTGGAAAATCTAAGTTTAATTCTCGAAAAGGCTCCACCATTTGTTAAAGGTTACAAAGATGAGTATTACAAATCCTCATTGTCGAGTGTAAACAAAATTTTCAAAAACGTTAAACACTTCGAATCCTTTGTGAACGATCTCATACGAGAAAGTCTCAACGAGTATAAAACATACTTCGAGGTTTACACAAATTTCGTAAGATCAAAATTCAAACGATCTCCAATCCGATTGAAAACAAAATCCCGCCTAATCATCGGTTTGGGCGACGAAAGCGTCTATGAAACCTCAATCAGACTTCACAGAAATTACGGAGTTCCTTACATTCCCGGATCAGCTTTGAAAGGTTTGGCAAAACACTACTCGATATACATGTTAACCCATGCAAATATTAAATTCTTAACTGAGAAATTCAGCAGCAACGATTTCTTCGAATTAGCTGGGAAAGTGCAGAAACTGCTTGAAGAACCAGAAGATGAGAAAGCAAAAGAGTTCGAAACGCTGAGTTTCAGTTTGAATCGCGAAAAGATAAGTTTTGTCGATCTCAGAGAAATCTTCGGAACCCAGAAGCAGGAGGGCTCCATAATTTTCTTCGACTCTTTTCCAACACCAGATCAGCTAAGAAATAATCCGATCCTCGAACTCGACATAATGAATCCGCACTACCAGCCTTACTACTCTGCAAGTGAAAACGAGTTGAAAAGCAGGCCAGAGAAAGCTCCGGGAGACTGGCACCAGCCGAATCCGATCTTCTTCCTGACAGTTCCAGCAGGTGTTGAATTCCAGTTTGCGATAGCTCCGAGAGAAGGATTTAAGAAAAACCAGAATAATATGGAAATCCTTGTGACTAAATCAAAGAGCCTTTTGTTAAGTGCCTTAGAAAACTTTGGGATTGGGGGGAAAACGAGTTGGGGGTACGGGAGATTTGGTGATTAAAATACATGATCAACACAACTCTTATATTTCGAAACCTTGTGTAGGCAGATACTTTTAAATAACCTTACCTTCAGGCTGAAAGGCTGACTGTAATGGTGATAGGACATGAGCAGGATAAGGAGACTGCAGAGGAGAAAGTCAAATCCAAATCTTGTCAGGCTGATAGATGAGCTGCTCAGTGCATCGGCAGAAAACAATGCAAGGGTCTGGAAGGATATTGCAGAGAGATTAGCAAAGCCTCTAAGAAATTACGCAGAGGTCAATATTGCAAAGCTTGAAAGATATGGAAGAGAGGGTGAAATGATTCTTGTTCCCGGAAAGGTCCTGGGATCAGGGATGGTTTCAAAACCCCTGACAGTTGCTGCATGGAGATTCAGCCAGAGTGCAAGGGAGAAAATAGAGGGAGCAGGAGGAAAGTGTCTGAGCTTCTCAGAGGTTCTCAGGATAAATCCCGGGGGAAAGAATGTCAGGATCATTGTTTGAGGTGGTTTAATGAGCGTAAATATTGAGAGGATTCTGAAAACTTTTGGCGATGATTTCAGGGTTATAGATGCTGAAGGTCACATTCTCGGCAGACTTTCGAGCTACATTGCAAAAAGGTTACTTGAGGGCGAAAGAATCGTGGTTGTAAATGCTGAGAAGGTCATAATAACCGGAAATCCCGAAAACGTTTTTGAGAGGTATAAGGAGAAATATGACAGGGGAAGCAAGGAAAAAGGCCCTTATTTCCCCAGACATCCTGAGAGGATATTCAAGAGAACTGTCAGGGGGATGCTTCCCTGGAAGACAAGAAGAGGAAGGGAGGCTTTCAGAAGACTCAGAGTCTTCATGGGGGTTCCTGATGAACTCAGGGACAGGGAATTTGAGAGGGTTGAAACAGCCCTTTATGAGAGAGTTTCGAAGTCTGAAAGGTATGTGCTGCTTGAGGATGTCAGCAGATACCTTGGCTTTGAGGTGAGAACATGAAGGTTATTGTGACAAGCGGGAAAAGAAAAACAGCAGTTGCAAGGGCAACTGCAAGACCGGGAAAGGGAAGGATAAGAATTAACAGAGTCCCGGTTGAAATAATCCAGCCTGAAATGATAAGGCTGAAAATAATGGAACCGGTGATGATTGCCAGAGATCTCGCGAATCAGATTGACATTGATGTGAAGGTTGAAGGTGGTGGAGTGATGGGACAGGCTGAGGCAGCGAGAACAGCAATTGCAAGGGCTCTGCTTGAATTTTCAGGTGATCCTGAGCTGAAGAGAATTTTTCTTGAGTATGATAGAACCCTGCTCGTCAATGATGTAAGAAGAAAGGAGCCAAAGAAACAGGGAGGTAGAGGAGCAAGGAAGAGAAGGCAGACATCTTACAGGTGATTTTTTCATGTTTCCGGTTAGATGCTTTACCTGTGGTGCTGTTATAGCCCACAAGTACGAGGATTACAAGGGTCTTATAGACTCAGGAAAATCACCAAAGGAAGCTCTGGATGAGCTCGGGATAAAGAGATACTGTTGCAGAAGGATGTTCCTGACGTACAAGTCTGTATTAAAGGAGTTTGCTCGGTATCATGGGGCCGTGGGGTAGCCTGGTCATCCTGCGGCGTTCGGGACGCCGTGACCCGAGTTCAAATCTCGGCGGCCCCATTCAAAGGGGTGATGATGTTTGAAAAAAGTATTTCCGTTTGAATACACGAGATTTGAGAAGGCGAGGATTATTGGTGCGAGGGCGTTGCAGATTGCAATGGGTGCTCCTGTTCTTATTGAAACAAACTCAAAAAACCCTCTCGACATTGCAAAGGATGAGTTCGAGAGGGGGGTGATTCCGATTACCGTAAGGAGGAGAAGAGATGCATTTGTCTGGCTCCAGAGACATGATCTCTTCTGAGGTGGAAAGCAATGATAATTGAGGATGTAGCCTACAGGATTGTTTTTGATAGCAGGGGAAGGCCAACTGTTGAGTGCGAGGTTTTTGCAGAAGGGTTCTCCGGAAGAGCAACTGCACCGGCCGGGGCCTCAACAGGCAGTGAGGAGGCGGTTGTTGCTGATCCATTTAAGATCGATGAGATTGAGGAGAGGGTTTCAAAGGCCCTGATTGGGATAAGCATATACGACCAGAGGGAGATTGACAGGGCGTTGAGGGAGGAGGATGGCACAGATAACTTTTCCAGTATTGGCGGGAATTTTGCCATAACAGCAAGCATTGCCTGTGCCAAAACGGCTGCAGATTCCCTTCAAATTCCGCTTTTCCAGTATTTATCCGGAATTCTTGCTGAATCTTTACCGTACCCCCTTGGGAATGTCATTGGCGGTGGAAAGCATGCCGAAGGATCAACAGATATTCAGGAGTTTCTCATCATCCCTGTTGGTGCGGAAACGTTTTTTGAGGCACAGTATATTAACACAAAGGTTCATGCCGAGTTGAAAAGGCTGTTCAGGGAAAGGGGAGTGTTCTGTGCCAAGGGAGATGAGGGGGCGTGGGCTGCCCAGATAACCGACGAGCAGGCATTTGAAATTCTGAGCCAGGCGATTTCAAATGTTCAGGATGAACACGGTGTGAAAATCAGAATGGGTGTTGATGTCGCTGCAACTGAGCTGTTTGACGGAGAGCACTATGTTTACAAGGACAGGAAGCTGAGCAGAGACGAACAGATTCAGTATATTGCCGGGCTGATAGACAGGTACGACCTCCTCTATGTTGAGGATCCTCTTCATGAAAACGACTTTGAGGGATTTGCAGAGCTCACATCTCAGGTTAAGGCGATGATATGTGGAGATGATCTGCTGGTGACAAATGTGAAGAGGATAGAGAAAGCCATGGACATGTCCTCTGTCAATGCAGTACTGATAAAGCCGAATCAGATTGGGACCCTCTCCGACACAGCTGATGCAGTCTCACTGGCAAAAAGAAAGGGATGGGATGTCGTTGTCTCTCATAGAAGTGGGGAAACTGAAGATCCCGCTCTCGCCCATCTGGCTGTGGCTTTCAACGCAACATTAATAAAAACAGGCGTGGTTGGGGGGGAGAGAATAGCAAAGCTCAACGAGCTCATCAGGATAGAGGAGATGATTGAGCCAAAAATGGCTGACATAAGGTGGTGAAGATGGTGAAAGAGAGAGAAGGAATGATGAGGGAAGCTGAGGAGGGATACGAATACCTCATCCCTCCCGATGAATATCTGGCTGCAGGTGTCCACATAGGAACGCAGATAAAGACAGGGGACATGAAAAGATTCATCTACAAGGTGAGACCTGACGGACTCTATGTTCTTGACATAAGGATACTGGATGAAAGGCTAAAACTGGCAGGGAAGATGCTTGCCAGATATCCTCCATCCAAGATACTTGCGGTTGCAGCAAGGCAGTACGGACAGAAGCCAGTTACGATGTTTGCAAAGGTTACAGGGGCAGATTACGTTATCGACAGATTTGTTCCTGGAACGCTGACAAATCCGGCAATAAAGGATTACAGGGAGCCGGATATAGTCATTGTCACGGACCCTGCAATAGATTCTCAGGCGGTTGACGAGGCCACTGACATAGGCATACCGGTTGTGGCTCTCTGCGACTCCAACAACAGCATTGCCAATGTTGACTTCGTGATCCCGACAAACAACAAGGGAAGGAAAGCTTTGGCCCTCGTTTACTGGATTCTTGCAAGGGAGGTACTGAAAAACAGAGGATTCATGGAGTTCACATATACAGTCGAGGACTTTGAGGCAGAACTCTGATTTTTCCTGCTTTTCTGCCCCATTACTTTACTTTCAACCAAGGCGAAAGTGTAAATATTCTTTTGATGCAATGAGGTAATGTGAAATTTGCCCATCTTGCAGACATTCATTTGGGGTACAGGCAGTACGGAAGTGAGGAGAGGGCAGTAGACTTTGCTCAGGCTTTTAAAAAAGCGATTGAATTCTCCCTGTCCAAAGATGCCGATTTTATTCTGATTGCAGGTGATCTATTTCACAAAAAAAGTGAAATGGATCCCATAACCCTTGCCCAGGCTGTTCTTGTTCTCGAAAGGTGTGATGTTCCTGTAATCGCTGTAGAGGGTAACCACGATTCAACCTACTTCAGGGAGAGGTACACTTGGATCGATTATCTCAGCAGTCAGGGACATCTGATAAACCTGAAGCCACATTTTGAAGAGGGAAGACCTGTTGTTGATGAGTGGGATGGAAAAAGAGGATCTTTTTACAGAACCGCCAAGACAAGCATTTACGGACTCAAATACTACGGAATGCTGACAGAGAGAATTCTTCAGGACTTTCTCAGGGAAATTGGGGATGATAACTTCACGATCTTCATGTCTCATTTTGGGATAGAGGGCTACATTGACATGTACGGATGCATAAGCTCATCCCACCTCTACCATTTCAGGGACAGAATTGATTACGTGGCCCTTGGACACATTCACAGGATGTATGTTGAGAATGACTTCATATTCAACCCGGGAAGCCTTGAGAGCTGCGATTTGAAAGAGTACTCATTTAAAAAGGGAATTTTCATCGTGGAATTTGATGATGAGCTGAAATATGCTCATGAAAGCTCCTTTTACAGACCAAGACCGTTCAGAATTGTTGAATTGAACTTCTCCAACTACTCAGAGCTGAGAGATGAGTTTCTGAAATGGAGAGGGAGCGGAAAAGAAATTGTCCACCTTAGGATAAATACAGATAAGAACATTGACAGGGAGAAGGTCGAGAAAATTGCCAGAGAAGTCTTCGATCCCCTTGTGCTTAGAATAGAGGTGAATTACTCCTCCGGAGTTCTACAGGCTGTTAATGTTGATCTCTCAGACAGGGTTAGAGTTGAGAGGAATGTCATTTCATCAATTCTCAGAGGTATGGGTTATGAGGACATGAGTGAGGAAATTCTCAGACTCAGAGAGCTTTTCTCAGCAGGAAACATGGATGACGCAGACAGCCTGATTGCAGACCTGATCTCAGAAAAGATAAGAGAAGGCATGGAAGAGGTGAAAAAAGAGGCCAAGATTGAAGTTCAGGCTGAAGAGGATGAAGAGGAGTGGAAGTGGTGGGAGGCAAGATGATACTTGATGTTTATCTGGAGAACATCAAGAGTTATAAAGTTCAGAAAATAGAGTTCACGAGAGGAGTTAACGGGATCATAGGTGAGAATGGAGCGGGGAAATCAACGATTCTTGAGGCAATTGGGTTCTGCCTCTTCAATCATCTGCCATACAACATATCTGATTTTGTTAGAAGGGGGGAAAATAGAGCTGAGATAAGGATAAGAATGGAGAGTCCAGCTGATGGAAGGATTTACAGAGTGGTTAGGAAGATAGAGGGGGGCAGAACGTCTGAATACTACGTTGAGGATGAGGAGCTTGGAAGGATAGCTGAGGGTGTTAAAGACGTTAAGTCATGGATTATGGAGCACTTCGGGCTTGAGATTGACCCTGAGGTCATCTTTGAAAATGCAATTGGAGTCAACCAGGGCAATATCACCGCTCATTTTCTTCTCCCTCCCGGATCAAGAAAGGCAATCTTCTCACCACTGCTTGGGATAGAGAAGTACGACAGAGCATTTGAGAGGAGCAGAGACTACCAGAACATGCTTGAAAGCAGAATAAATGAGATGGATAAAGAAATATCAAGGATTGATGAGAGACTTAAAACACTCAGAAAAATTGAGAATGAGCTCTCAGAAAAAAATGGAAGGCTAAGGAAACTTGAGAATGAAAAAAATGATATTGAAAGAAATCTTAAAGCTATAGACAGGAAGGTTGAGGAGTTCAATACTCTCAAAGAGAGAATTCAGGAACTTGAAAGGGAAAAGGATATTGCTGAGAGCAGAAAAAAGATGCTTGAGGCAAATCTTAGAGATCTTCTGAAGGAAATAAATGAGATAAGGGGTCTTGAGAAATCCAGACAAGATCTGAAAGAGGGCTACGACAGATACCTCGAATTTTCCAGCGAGCTTGAAGAGATAAGCAGGAACATGAAGTCGCTGGACAAAAAAATTGAGATACTGAATGAGAGAAAAAGAATGCTTGACAGACTTGATGAGAGGCTCTCAATTTTAAAATCTGAGATAGCCGTTCTGAAGGAGGACATTTCCGGATATGACGAGCTCAAACAGATGGCTGAAAAAGAAAGGGCAGTTAAAGAGAAGCTTAGCACTCTTAGAGAGAAGATTGGTAATAGAAAGGCAGTTGAGGATTTTCTGAAGGATGTTCAGACTGAAATAGAATCCTTGGAGAGAGAGGCTGAAAGAATCAGGGCATCTAAGATTGAGATTGAAAAGCTCAAAGGCAAGCTTGAAAAGCTTAAGGGTGTTGATGAGAAGAAAAATAAAGTGATAGAGCTCATTTCAAAGCTGGAGCAGAAAATAAAGGACATTGAAAGATTGAGAAGATCTGTTGAGGAGACAATCTGTCCCATTCTGAACGAGTCATGTGAGAGGATAGCGGATAAAAAGCAGAAGTACGATATGGAGATCAGAAAAATGATGGAAAAGCTTGAAAGCCTGAAGGACAAATTTGAAACCTTAGAAAAGATGGACAGGCTGAGGCAGGAAATTGAAAGAAGGATTTCATCTCTTGAGGAAGATGTCAAAAGGTTCTCTTCCATAGTTAGCGAGATCAGTGAGAAAAAAAAGAGATCCGAGGAGCTTCAAAAAACTCTCAGAACAATTGAATCACTTGAAAAGGAGAAATCAGAACTTGAAAAAGAGCTTGAAAGGCTGAAAGGGAGTGAGGAGAGATTTGCTGTTGTTGAAAGAAAAAGACATGACCTTGAGAGATACATCAGAGAGTTCAGGGAGAATGCATCAAAGGCTGAGAAACTCAAAAAAGAGTTGCAGGGAATGGACAAAATTCTGAAAGAGTATGAGCTGGCAAAGCTGAGAAGAGAGGAAGTGGAGAGAGAAATGAGAGAGCTGAGGAGAGATTATGAGGAGTATCTCAGGTTGATGGAAAAGATAAGCAGGAAGGAGGAGGTAGAAAGGAAAATCCAGGATGTGAAAGATGAGATTGAAAAGGCTGATAAAAGGCTGAGAAGCATTGAAGAGCTTCTGAATGAAATTGACGGAAAATACAGCCCTGAAGAGCACAGAAAAGCTGAGAAAACTAAGGAAAGCTTGGCGATGAGGGCAAGCTCCATTGCTGGTGAGATGGAGGCTATCAGAAGAGACATTGAAAAGCTGAAAAAGGATATAGCAGAGCTTACAGAGGAAAAGAAGAGGCTCGAGAATCTTGGAAGGGAAAAGGAGCTTTTGGAAAAGAAGCTCAATTTTCTGAAAGATCTCAGAGATCTGTTCAGGAAAGCTGTTCCCGAGCTCACAAGGGTCTACGCTGAGATAATTTCCATGGAAGCCAACAGAATTTTCTGCGAGATAATGGATGATTACTCCTGGCAGATCGAGCTGAAAGATGATTTTGGGATAAAGGCCAAATACATGGGAAGAGAGATAGATTTCAGGCAGATGAGTGGAGGAGAGCAGATGGTTTCTGCACTTGCTGTCAGACTTGCCCTTCTGAAGTTTCTCTCCTCATTTCCAGTTGTGTTCTTTGATGAACCAACCCAGAACATGGATGTTGAGAGGAGAAGAAACTTTGCCCAGCAGATCTCAAGGATAAAGGATTTCAGACAGATTTTTGTAATAAGCCACGATGATACATTTGAGGAGATGGTTGAGAATGCAATAAGGGTCAGAAAGGAGAACGGGGTCAGTATGGTATGAGCCTTGAGGGAAGGCTTTTCGAAAACATTGACAGATTTGTTGAGAAAATAAGGGAAATGGAATCTGAAAGGTTTGAAATTAGAGTTGAAAAGAGAATTGTGGAAAGGTCTGATGAGTACGAAATTCTTGATGGGGTCAGGGTTATCGGGGTTGATGGAAGTCAGATCTCCCCTCTCAGAGATTTCGGAATACCATTTGGCGGAGTTCAGTCCGCTGGTGTTTTGATTCACCATGGAAAAGGAGATTACGAGGTGATTCACAGAAGCAAGATTGTGTCAGACACCAATCTGGATCTTGAAAGATTCAGACTCGAGATTGAGGTTCTGAAGGAGAACTTGGAGAGAGCTGACTACGCGTTTTTTGATGGCAGTCTTGGAGCCTTCTACACGGTTGAGCTGAGTGATGCGTTGAGGAAGGCATATCAGGCAGAAATTGAGGGTCTGATTGAAAGATCTGAAAAGCTGGAAATTCCGGTGATAGGATACGTTGATAGAAGCTTCACAAGAGACCTGAAATTCAGCATATACGACTCAATACTGCTGTCAGACTATCTCCAGATGTATGAATATACTGCTCCGATAAACACCAAGTCACCTTTAAAGGCCATCTACTTCAAATCAAATCCTCTCCTTCCTGTGAGAATCGAAATCCCTGAGTGGTGCATGAAGATGTATGATGAAATTGTGGAGGTTGTGTATGCTGAATCGAGACTCGGATCAACAGGAGCCTATCCATACATACTTGAAAGAGCCCATTCAAACGCGAGAATAAGTGAGAAGGAGAAGGATGCGTTTGTAAGAGCTGTAAAAAGTCTTGGAATATCATTTAAGTTTGTCAGCAAGGTGATGGAATGAGGGTTGTCAGGGTCAGCTCGGCAAGGGAGTTTGAGGCAGAAGGGGAAATTGAGATTGGAACATTTGTTAGGGTTGGAAATGCGATCTCGATAAGCTCTGAGGTCTATCAGCAGGAGGATGAGATCTCCAAGTATTTGGGAAAGGCAGATGTGGAAAAGCTGAGAAAATTCATGCCGGATCTGAGCGAGCCAAAGACCTTCACGAAATTCTACGTGCTGATGAATGCAGAGGGCAATGAGCCCGTCAGGATGGTAAAAATAGGTGATCAGGTTGAGGTCATGAGCAGGGATGAGATCATCAGAATTCACGTGCAGAATGGTGAGGTGAGGATGCCTTACCTTCCATTCCTGATGAGGAAAGACAGAGATCTTGCCAGAACTGCTGTTAGCAGATTGATGGATCTTATTCCGGATCACAGAGATCTTTTCGAGATGATTCTGATAGAGATCGAATACAGCCTGCTCAGAGAGGTGGATGTATGAGTGCTGTTGGACTTGTTAAGGGACCTGCAGAAAGACAGGATGAATTCAGGTTCATATCTCCCGACAATGAGAGGCTGAAGGCCGGGGAGTTTGTTTATTACGAGCTGAATGGGAGAAAAATTCTCTGCAGGATTACAGGAAGAAAGCCTGTAAGGCAGTTTCCCGATATCTATCTCTCCAATCCGGAAATTGAGCCTGAAAGGATTCTGAAGGCTATAGGAATCATGAGAAAGGACTTTGATCTTTATGAGATTACAGCATCAATTCTGGGGTACCATGATGAGGTTATGGGATTTGTTAATCCAAGAATTCCGCCAAAGCCCGGGATGAAGATCAGGTTAGCGGAAAAAGAAGTGATAGAGCAGGCTCTGATGAAGAAGAGAATGGCTGAGAAAGGCAGTATTCATCCAGGGTACATCCTGAACAGAGAGGAGGACATTCCGGTAGTTCTTGACACATCTCTTGTTGTAAGCGAGCATCTGGCAATTCTTGCAGGAACGGGGAGTGGAAAGAGCTACCTTGCTGGGGTAATTATTGAGGAGCTTCTGAAACCCTACAACAGAGCATCAATCCTTGTTTTTGATCCTCATGGCGAGTACCATACGCTGAAGGAAATTGAAGGGCTTGATGCTTTTTCTGATGGAGATTACAGGCCATCTGTGAGGGTTTTCACCAGAGAGGATATAAAGCTCAGGCTCAGCGAACTTGACTACGATGAGCTCGTCAACCTTCTTCCAAATCTGACAGACAAGATGGAGGCAACCCTGAACTCAATTTACAGAGATCTTTCCGAGGAGCATTTCACTGCAGATGATCTGATAAGAAGACTTGAAGAGCTGAGAGACTCTGAAAGTCTTGCAGAGAGCACAGCAAGCGGGCTGATATGGAGGATAAGAAGATATCTCAGGGACATGGATTTGATAGATGACTACAGACACATGGATCTGAAAACCCTGCTCAAACCGGGGCAGGCAAGCATACTCCAGCTCACAGAGTTCAGCGATCTTGAGCAGGAAATTCTTGTGTCGGCAATGATGAAGAGGATACTGAAAGCCAGAATAAACGCAGAAAAGGGAAATCCTGGGGAAAGAGTAGACTATCCGGTTTTTGTGGTCATAGAGGAGGCTCACAGGTTTGCCTCAAGAGACTCGCGGAGTTTTGATGTCCTCAGAACAATACTGAGCGAGGGGAGAAAGTTTGGAGTTGGAGTCTGTCTGATAAGTCAGAGACCATCCAAAATTGACAGTGACATTCTGAGTCAGTGCATGACCCAGATCGTGATGAGAATCGTCAATCCTGCAGATCAGGATAACATAAAGAAGAGCGTTGAGAGCATAGGAAAGGAGATGATAGAAGAGCTTCCAGGACTGACAAAGGGTCAGGCTCTTGTGGCTGGAGTTGCTGTGAACACACCCATACTCATGAGAGTCAGAAAAAGACTCACAAGTCATGGGGGGGTGAGCAAGAATGCGCCTGAGGAATGGATAAGGTGGAGTGAAAAGTCTGAAAGCAAGAGCATTGCGGTTAAAAAAGACATGAGGTTATTCTGGGATGAGGATTGATGAGTGGCTTCATGCAAGGGGTTTCTTTGAAAGCCGGAACAGGGCGAAGATTGCAATAAAAAAGGGACTCGTGCTTGTAAACGGCAGAAAAGTCAAGCCATCCTACAATGTGAGGGGTGATGAGAGTATTGAGATTCTCACAGGAGACTATCCTGCTGGATACTACAAGCTCAAAGAGCTGGACGCAATCTGGAATATTTTCACAGGGGATGAGACTGTTCTGGATCTCGGAAGCAGTGCAGGTGGATTTTTACTGTATGCAAGTGAAAGGGCAAGGGTTGTTTTTGGCATTGAATACAGCAGGGAATTTGAGAAATCTCTCAGGAAGATTGAGAAGGAAAGAGATAATGTGAGGGTCTTCATTGCAGATGTCTTTACGTTTGAAACCACCATTCTTCCAGATCTGGATGTGATTCTGTGCGATCTGACACTTGATCCTGAGGATGCTCTGAAAGCATTGAGCAGATTTCTTTCAAAGCTGAAAAAAGGCGGGAAGATTGTTTTTGTTTCAAAGGGAGACAAGTTGGATGTGGAAAATCTCAGAGTACTGGATGTTCTTGGTTCTTCAGAGAAGAAGGAGTGGTATTATTTGTTAAATATCAGATAAAAATATTATCGATTGTTTTCATTAAATTACTTTATTCTAAATATCAGGAAATATTATTCTTAACACAATAAGACCAAAAAGAGAGGACTTTATCTGAAAGGTAAGGAGATCGGACAGGCTTATTTGTGGTTAACGGAGAAGTGGAAGGATAGAGATACGGAAATATTGTTCAAATTGCTTGTATTCTCAGGAATAAGGCTTGATCACTCTATTGATCTGCTCTATAACCTGATCCAAGGAAGCTTGAGTTTAATGGGAGAGTTGCAAGGTGTCCATCAACCAACATCAGCAATGAGGCAAATCTGGAGAGTATGCATTATGCCTGCTGAATTTGCAAGGAAGTCCAAAAAATCAAAGTGAAGTTCGGTTACCAAACATGGGAGAACAGGGTCAACGTTAAGAGATGGAGAGGAGATGAGAAATACAGAAAGAGCAGAGTTGATGCAAATGCCATCAGAAAATGGTTTGGGAACTTTTGCTTGAGCCATGATGTTTCAGAATCTGCAACAGAATATTTCATGGGGCATGCAATAAAGGGAATGGGAGGTAAGGCTTACTTTTATCTCAGAGATAAGCTGAGCTGGAGGAGCATGAAAAAGTGGTTGATAGGTTTCCGATTCCTCCTTAATTTTTTTGGCAAAATAGCCCCTATTATAGTGTCGGACATAACAAACTTAACCAATCAGGAATTTACTAATCCACCTCC